>ENA-ORSB01000015-ORSB01000015.1-human-gut-metagenome-genome-assembly--contig:-NODE-15-length-179456-cov-12.179274_pt1 | contig 179456 bp, 160 predicted proteins | sample MGYA00242180_ERZ509144 | MGnify/ENA primary metagenome ERZ509144 (study PRJEB26280, sample SAMEA2338661) | human gut metagenome | biome: human gut; feature: human-associated habitat; material...
AAAGGGGTTGACCTCTTTGGCATATTGGGGACATTTTCAGCGTATCGGAACGATATGCGGCTCGGAAAATTCCCTAATATGCTAAGGAATTTCCGGATGGCGTAATTTCCGTGCCGCCACTGCACGGATGGTACTGCACTGCCATAGCAGTGATGCACCGCTATAACCACTGCACTGAATGCAATGGTTTCTTCAATGAAAAAACAATGTTTCACGGGATTTCAGTTCTGGATTTACCCCCTGGCACTTTCGGCATTTTGGCATAAAGGGGATGCCTCGGCATATCCGTCAGAAATGCCAAAGTGCCAATAATGCCAAGGGGTGGATAGGTTATAACTTGGTGTAATTTCCGTGGGTGTTGCGGATGAAAAGCACTCCCTTTCTGTCTCTGAGGAACCTCTTGAAACTGCGCTCAGGCATACCGCATTTCCCGGCGATCGCCACACCCTCTGCGGTAGTGAAGCCGTCGGGAAGCTCCGAGAGAACCGAGAGCTGCAACTCGGTCAGTGCGTCCTCGCTGATGATGCCCTGCACCTTTGAGGCACTTATGCGAAAATACTCCGCAAGACGTATCGCCCTCTCCACCGTATCCACCTCTATCATTTTCTTCTCACTGCCGCACGCCCAGTCGGAGAGGACCAGCAAGAGAGAAAAGCGGATAGCGTAGATTTCGAGTTTGCTTGCGATGGAGGTAAGGGTATCGCTGCCGTCAGCGTTGCAACGGTCGGTCTGCTCGTTCTGCCACTGATAGAGGCGGTCAAGAGCGTCCGATGAAAAAGGAACATCCTCGGATATTATTTCGCCGTCTGCATCCACCTTGGGAACAATGTCGACAAGCCGGGAAAGGATGCCGCGCCACTCTGCCGCGATGTCAAAAGAAGGCATCCGGCGGCTCCGGTTCCATTTAGGCTTCGTCTGGTCAGACGGGAACACGTAGAGTATGCGCTCCATGAATCCGTTGGCGTTACGGTTCCCGGCGGCAAGGTCGGTAAGCACTTTCGGCTGGATAGTTCCGATTACGCAAAGGAACGGATTGCGGATGAATACGCCGCTCTGACTGCCCTTGCGGTCGGACATGGCAACCTTGTGATTGAACACCGACATCCAGAACTCCGATTCAGAGCCGTTGTTGTAGCGGTTGAAGTTCTTGACCCATCCGGCAAGCTCGTCATACATCAGGATCAGTCCACGGCGGTTTTCCGACAATATGCGGTGAACCGCCTCGTTGGTCACATCCTGCATCATGAAGCGAACGCGGCGTGGCTCGATGGGATTGAGGTCATGACCATTTGCCACACGTTCTTTCGGCGGCAGCTCCATCGCAGCATTGTAGCGCTTCAACGCCTCTGCGAACTGTGCCGCTTTCTCCGCGTCGTGGTTGATGAGCGGTTGCATGACATAACTCAGCGGATGGCTCTTGCACACTCCGGGACATCCGACAAGGGCAACGAAAAGAATAGCATATTCTTTCCATCCTGCCATAGCCTCGGTGTGGTGGGTGTTGCCTATTACCGCCGCCATTGCCGAAAGCATCGCTCCAGCCATGTAGTCAACAGGGAAACCGAGAGTGGCGTTTGCCTCCTTGATGATTTCCTGTAATCTTGACGGCAGGACTTCAACTGGGAAGTTGTTGGATGTAGGCGAGTTAACCGTTTCTGCAATCAAGCCGTCCGACGGTGCTGGCGGTACTGACTGATTGGTCAGTTGGTCAGGCGCATGATTAGTCACCTGCTCACTTGTCTGACAAGTCACTTCCGTACCTGTGATTGCAGGTGTATCGGGGTGGCTGTCGGCTTTCTTTTTGGCAGATGCTTGTTTCTCATTGCCCTTCGGTTTTGAGGGATTCTTTGCTGATGATGTTTCCTTTTTCATCGGCTACCTCCTTTCTTCTTCGGTCTGTCTTCCGCATTCAGTACGCCTACGGCTTTGCCGTTGACAAGTCTGCTTTCAGCCCAGCTCAGCAACTCTGATTCCTTGAAGTGAAGCTTATTGTTGAATTTCCAGTGCGGTATGGTGCCGTTGCTCGTTTCCTTGTAGAGTTGTCCGATTTTCATTGGATAGCCGTTTTCGTTCAGGAACTCGAGTGCTTCGGTCACTTTTAACCCATCGGGATCCCGCTTTTTTGATTTTGCGGAAGCGTTGGCGAGTGTCGCCAGCACTCCCGATTCAGCAAGGCAGTCCTTGACCGCGTCTTTCAGGAGGCGCTTCAGAACCTCGATGAAAGGAAGATTCAGGTAATCTGTAATTGTTTTCATTTGGATAGGGGGATTAGTGGTTTGGGGATTTGTTTTTTTCTCACGCATCAGTTTTCGGATGATAAGTGATATGCCGTATGTTCAACATACTCTTTGTGGGTGTCGTCAGGTCATAGTGATAGCGTCTGTCAGCCCGATGACTACACCCGGAGGATTAAAGGCTGGCGGACACTGCAAAATTAATACAGGACTTGCGTCCTTCTGATGTGCGTAAAGGCGAATATCATTGAAATGTCTACGGACTATCTGTTTTTATTGCCCTTCCGGACGGGCAATAAAAAAGCGGGGCCGCGCCGATATGTCTTTCCCGACATGCCTTTGGCGAGGTCTCGTTATTATGTTTTCAGTCCTTACTTGATATGTCTCCGATTAATGAATAATCGCCCTTGTCGCAAGGGGTGTGGCAGGGGTGCGTCAACCGTCACCGCCCAGCCGGGTCGGTGCTTCGCGTTGTCGCGTGGGGTCAGGGCTACTGCCACCTAACCTTTGATATTCTTCCAACAAAAGGAAAAACGGAATTGTTCAGCGATGTCCGATATATGGCTGATGATTGCCGTTGTGTGTCTTTCTTTTCAGGGGGGTATGGCTTTCGGCTGCGAAGATAACAACAGATTCCGATATATCCAAGCATTTTGAGCCTGAGAGGGCCAATCTGCGTTATGAAGCCGTTTTCGACAGCCGGTATCCTGATTATTTCAGCAGTTTCCTGTCGTTCTCTCCGCTTTCGAGGACACTCATCTGATGGATGGCAATCTGATTCAGTTTTACCAATCGTTCTGATTGTGGCATTCCCTGCTCAATGAACACCGCATTGAGGTTCTCCATATTGGAAAGGCATATAAGCTCGTTGATGGATGCGTAATCGCGGATGTTTCCTTTAAGGTCAGGATTGGCATCGCGCCATTGTTTCGCCGTCATGCCGAACATCGCCACATTCAGCACATCCGCCTCGCTCGCATAGATGATGCTCGCCTGTGCTTTGGTGATTTCAGCAGGAATAAGATTATGCTTGATGGCATCTGTGTGGATTCGATAATTTATTTTTGACAGCTCGCGTTTGGCAGACCAGCCGATAAGACGCTGTTCCTCTTCTTTGAGCCGTTGAAACTCTTTGACAATATAGACCTTGAATTCCGGGCTTATCCACATTGCGAACTCGAACGCGATGTCTTTATGGGCATAAGTGCCTCCATATCGTCCGGCTTTGGCCTGCAAGGAGACAGCGTTGGTTCGGGCAACGAATTCCTTTACGCTTATTTTGAAACTGTTAAGACCTGCCTGATTTCTAATTATGGCGAATTCGCCATAATTAAAATTTGGATTATACACTTTCTCCCAGATACCGATAAACTCCAGAGTATTGCGGTTACGCAGCCAGTCGGTGATGAAGAAGTCCCCGTCCTTGGCACGCATCATGTCAGTAAGACAAATATAGTCCTCCCCGTTGACTTTTACAACGTTGACTTCCACATCTTTGACTGTGATTTTTGTCATTTCTTCATAATTTTTAATTGCATCGAAATCGGTACTTTTTGTCAATTCGGACTGAAAGTGTTATCTTTGCAGTGTTGATTCCCGGTAGCCCCTGACTCGTCAAGCTATCGGGTTTAGTTTTTTAATACAGCGTAAATAAATGAGCTATTGCAGTATTCCGAAAAGACGAGATTATTTCTCAAATGTCTTTATATGTTCAAGTGGAACAGGATAGATGATAGGAAGGTTCCATGTTACCTTTTTCGGAGTCCCATTCATTTTCCCCGGCTCAAATTTGCCTAACTTTTTTATTGCATCAATGGCGACAATCAGGTAATCATCAGGAACGGACTTGTTTATAATTACCTTTATTGAGGTGGTATCAATCTGACCATATTCTGAAATATTGAACCTAACAACTGCACGACCTTTGACACATTCCTGTGCTGTAGGGGCAGCCTCTAAAATAGTGGTATATAGGTCATTTAGCAAACCCTTAGTGTCTCCATGCAAATAATATGGCTGCTGTTCGGGCTCGAAGAAGATTTCCGACTCTCCAATTTTATCCTGCAATGTCGAAGCATTTTTGTGCGCAGAACATGATGTATGTATCAATACTGCACAGAATAGAGACAGGAAATAAAATGCTGTTTTCATACCTGCAAAGATAATCATTTTCATCGGATTGGGCAACTGTGAGAAAAAGGACACCGGGTATCCCTCCCGATGTCCAACCACTAATCCGCGTCAGGATGTGACCGCGAAGCGCTTTGCTCCGCAAAGAAACAATTACATGATGACTGCGAATCTTGATGCAAAGGTAGTGCTTTTCAGCCGTATGCACAACTCTATAACAACAGGAAGAGCCAAAGTGCCGGAAATGCCAGTGGCAATTATGCCGTTTCCGTGTCAAACGCCACTTTGCCGAGTTTGTTTATGGCTTTCTGTTTCCGCTGGTCGATCACGTGCAGATATTTCTCCGTCATCTTTATGCTGGCGTGTCCGAGAAGGGAGGATACTGTCTTGATGTCGGTTCCGGCGTTCAGAAGATTGACGGCGAAACTGTGGCGCGCGCAATGCCATGTGATGCTCTTCCTTATCCCGGCGTTCTTCACCCATCGGGCGAGATGCTTTCTCGCCGTACCCTTGTGGGGCAGGTCAAATATTTTCTCTTTGGGATTGTCATCCTTTTTCGGATGTCCTATGAGTTTTATCAGCTCGTCGTTGAGCGGAGTGACTACTGCGGCGTGTGCGCTTCGTCCTGCGCTTTTCTTCTGATTGAACCTCATCACCATGCTCCCGTAATCGACATTGGCGAATGTCAGCTCCGAAACATCGCAATACCGCAGTCCGGTGAAACAACAGAATATGAAAGCACGCTGCACCTCGCGGTGTTCGCCCTCATAGCGGAACGCCGCGAGGGTGTTTATCTCTTTAGGCGTTAGAATCTCCTTCAGCATCACGTTGGTGTCATAGACGATGCGGATGCCGCGGCATGGATTCTTCTTTATCAGTTCCTCATCAACCGCATCGGCAAGCACCTTCTTGAACCAGTGGTAATTCTTTCGCGGCCCCTCTCCGGTGCATTTCTTCCGGAGATAGTTGGTGAATCCGAGAACCATGTCCGGTGTGACGGCATCCATCGGCAGGACTTCACGGTATCGGGAATACTGCGGAGTGATTTCAAGATACTCCATGAAGCGTGTCAGCGAATACTTGTAGGACTTCCGGACGGGCATCGTGAAAGCCTCGTTGTCACGGTGCTGACGGAAGTATTTCAGGAAATTGCTCTCTTTCTCGCGTTTGAGGCGGTAGCCCTTGCGGTCTTCAAGCATCTCCTGCTCTTTCTCGAATCGTATCTTCTCTGCGAGTGCGATGGTGTTCTTGTTCTGCTGCCGTTCCTGCGCAGACCTCGGATGCACTCACACATAAAGGTTCAGGGCCTCCTTCTTGCGCAGATGCTGCACCTTGTATTTCAGTTTTCCTTTCATCGCCCCGGATTCATATACGACATGGTTGCCGTCATCGTCATACACTGGCGATTCGCTCCGGCCGAGATAATACTCCAGCCAGAGGCTTGCGCGTCCGTCTGACATCTCCCTTTGGATAAGCTTGGGATTTTGTTTCTGTTTATTTGGCAGTCTGCCCATAATGAATTAATTTTGTGTTTGTGGAGCAAAGGTAATAAGGGGTTGTGAAACACCGAAATCGCCCACAACATCTATTAACAATCGAAACGGGCAAATGGTGTACTGATGGTGTACTAAATGCGAAAATAATGGAAAAACAAAGAAATTAGATAGAACTTCACATTTGCCTAATACGCTGATAACCACCGATAATCATTGTATTGCGTTATATCTGTTTTATCTATGAAAAGACATACCTTGCCGAATCTTGTGATTCCGTTGAGCACTTGCATTTTTATCTGTGATTTATATTTTGACGGGTATGCACCGTATGTTGATAATAAAAATGCCATTATTGTGAATCAGATAGATGCGTATGGGTTATTTTGCTGTATTGAAGATTGATATGGTAGTTCCAGTAATGAGGGAAATTTGAATACGGCTATTTGTATTGAGAAGGAAATCAACAGCAATATAGCGGCAATCGCCGGAAATATTAACCCTTTATCTGAATGAACGTATTGACGTATGAACGTATTGACGTATGAACGTATTGATGTATTGATGTATGAACGTACTGACGCATGAACGTACTGACGCATGAACGTCCTAACGCATGAACGTATTGACGTATGAACGTACTAACATATGAACGGAAGAACACCTATTTGTATTGAAAGAGCCAACTATAAAAAGAAGGCTCCGAAGTTAAGTAGCACTTACCTTCGGAGCCAGTTGCGTCGTTATGATTATATGGAATAAAGTGTCCGTTTAATTATCATAGGAGAATGTTGAAAAGATAGCCGGATATGACAGCCGTCAGGAATATTACGGCAACAATCATGGCGACAAGTTTCTTTTTGAAGATGCTTGCAAGCATCGACATTTCGGGGATTGCCATACCTGCACCGCCGATAACGAGTGCTATCACAGCTCCGATACTCATGCCTTTGCCCATCAATGCCACACCGATAGGGATTGCAGTTTCAGCCCTGATGTATAGAGGAACTCCGAGAATGGCGGCAACAGGAACCGCAAAAGGATTCTGAGGACCGGCAAGCTTCAAAACAAAGTCAGACGGCATATAACCATAGATGACAGCTCCGAGGGCAACACCGATGAGCAAATACCAGATGATAGGGCGCAGACTGTTCCATGCCGAGCGAAAAGCAATAGAGAGTTTCCGACCCCACGGCAATAGCTTTGGATCAACTATGTCTGCCTCACCGCAACCACATGACGATTTTTTCAACCGTACATTTTTCATCCACTTTTGAGCATCCACCTTTTGCAGTCCCCATCCGAAGAATACTGAGCAAATAAAAGCAATTGCTACATATACAAGCATAGCCTTGATGCCAACGAGTGCGCCAAGCATAGCGATGATGATGGGGTTAAGCAGTGGGGAGGCAATCAAAAAAGACATAGTGGCTCCAAATGGCACTCCGGCATTAAGGAATCCTACCGTCATTGGTATTGTGGAACAAGCGCAGAATGGTGTGAGCGCACCGAATCCGGCAGCCATCACATTTCCGAAGAAACCTGCCTTTTCGATTTTTTTGCTGATTTTATCCTGCGGGATATACATCAGAATAATCTCAACGAGTGCTGTAATGGCAATAAACAGCACAATAAGTTCCACCGTGATATAGCAGAAATACCACAGCGTATCAAGTAATGTGTTCATATCAATTGTTTTTGAAATATTTTCGTGTATTGTTCGCTATTTTTACCAATGTCAGCATTACAGGCACCTCCACCAATACACCGACAACTGTCGCAAGAGCAGCTCCGGACTGTAATCCGAACAGTGAGATTGCCACAGCAACTGACAGCTCGAAGAAATTGCTTGCTCCTATCATTCCGGCAGGAGCTGCGACATTATGAGGAAGTTTCCAAGCCTTGGCCCACCCGTAGGCGATAAAAAATATCAATATAGTCTGCAATATCAACGGAACCGCAATCAGCACTATATGGAAAGGATTGGATAGAATGGTTTTACCCTGAAATGAGAACAGGATAATAAGTGTAAGCAATAATCCAATTATCGTCCACTTATTGAACTTATTGACAAACATATTATTAAAATAATCTATCCCATGACGACGCACTACAATTATTCTCGTTATCATTCCGGCAATCAGCGGAATAACAACAAACAACACGACCGACAATATCAGTGTCGCCCACGGAATAGCTACACCTCCTATGCCAAGGAGAAAACCTACTATCGGAACAAAAGCAACCAGAATTATGAGGTCATTGACAGCAACCTGAACAAGTGTATATGCAGCATCTCCCTTTGAAAGATAGCTCCAAACGAATACCATTGCCGTACAGGGGGCCGCTCCGAGAAGAACGGCTCCTGCAAGATATTGGTCTGCAAGTGATGTCGGAATAAGGGTCTTGAATATAACGAAAAAGAAAAGCCATGCGATACCGAACATCGTAAACGGCTTGATAAGCCAGTTAGTGATACAGGTAATAAGTATTCCTTTAGGTCGTTTCCCTACATTTTTAACACTTTGGAAATCCACTTTCAGCATCATGGGGTAGATCATCAGCCATATCAGTACAGCTATCGGTATTGACACATTGGCGTATTCCCATTTTCCAAGTGTTTCAGGTATAATCGGCAGCAATTGCCCGACCGCAATTCCGACAATAATACATAGGGCTACCCAGACGGAGAGGTAACGCTCAAAGAATCCTATGCCTCTTTTATCATTCATTTCAAATTGTCATTATAGAATTGTTCAAACTTATTTTTTATCTCATCGCGCACTCTGTGAAATTCAGCCATAACAAACTCGTCTGAACCGATTGCATCGGAAGGATCGTCAAAACCGATATGGAGCCGTTTCCTCACGTTGCCGACAAACACAGGGCAGCTTTCGTTGGCACCTCCGCATACGGTTATCACATAATCCCACGGCTCGTTGATATATTCGGATACATTGTGAGGTGTATGGTCAGAGATGTCAATTCCCGCCTCTTTCATAACTTCAACAGCCTTTGGATTTACCTTTTCAGCGGGTCTGGTCCCGGCTGAAAAAACGTCAATATCAGAGCTGAACGACTGAAGAAATCCGTGTGCCATCTGACTACGGCAACTGTTACCGGTGCATAATATCAGAACTTTCATATTTATTCTATTTTAGAAGAAATAGCCATAGACCCAGCCAGAGATTGTGGCCATTACAATTACCAAAGCGACATATATCACTGTCTTTTTCGTACCCATAACGCTGCGTATGACAAGCATATTCGGAAGCGATAGTGAGGGTCCGGCAAGCAGCAGGGCAAGAGCCGGGCCTTTACCCATGCCGGATGCGAGCAATCCTTGAATAATCGGCACTTCGGTGAGAGTGGCGAAATACATAAACGCACCGGTGAAACTTGCGAAGAAGTTGGACAATAACGAATTGCCACCGACAGCCCATTCAACCCAACTGTTGGGAATAATACCGGGAAGCTCTATTCCGTCGTGCGTTGAGCCGAGCAGAAACCCCGCTGTCAATACACCTACTGCAAGCAGTGGCAGTATCAGTTTGGCGAATCTCCATGAAGACAACGCCCACTCGCGGTTTTCATCATCGTTTTTATCGCAGAGCAATATGATTGCAAGCACAGCGACAGAAACTATCATAGGCACAAGGGGAGCCAGTTTTGCATCGGGAATGAAAACATTTGCGATGAAAGCTGAAATAGCAACGGCAACAGCTCCGAGGATAATCCATCGGGCTTTAAGATGGAGTATCTTCACAAGCATCACGCACAGACCTATTGCAAGGGCAGATGTTATCCACCATTTAGCCCCATAAATAGCGGCCCAGATACCACGGTCGATTGCCGCCGGTGCGCCCCAGTTGGCAAACACAAGGATTGCCACGAGAGTAAAGAAGAACACAGCGGTCTGCCAAAGCGGGCGTTTCTCCGGCGGTGGGACGATATTCATCTGTGCTGCCTCCTTATCCCGTTCTTCCTTACGAAAGATGAACGACATAACAAGACCTATTACCACAGCGAATGTAACGGCACCGATTACACGGGCAACGCCCATTTCCAGTCCGAGGATACGGGCTGTGAGGATTATCGAGAGTATGCTGATGGCCGGCCCGGAATATAGAAACGCTATTGCCGGGCCAAGACCCGCTCCACGTTTATATATGCTGGTGAACAACGGGAGAATAGTGCATGAACACACGGCAAGGATGCCTCCCGATACTGAAGCCACGGTATATGACACCCATTTCTTTGCATTTGCACCGAAATACTTTAACACCGCTCCCTGACTTACAAACACCGCAATCACACCGGCTATGAAGAATGCCGGGAGAAGGCAGAGAACGATATGCTCACGGGCATACCACTTGGCAAGATCAAGAGTTGAGTGTATGGCGGTCAACAGCGTTTCACTGTTGACAGGCATGAAGAACGCTGTCAGAAATATGACAACAGTCCATATCAGAAATTTGACATCCTTTCTTGTGTTCATAACAGTCCATGTTGTGTTCAGATTATATTCCAAGTGCCTTCTTCACTTCGTCAGCTGTCGGAACGTGTCCCTTGATTTTTACCGATCCGTCAACGACCACCGCCGGCGTTGTCATAATGTTGTAGCTCATCATCTCGGCTATATCCTCGATTTTGGATAGCTTGACATCAATATGGTTTTCTGCGATTACGCGCTCGACTACCCTATATGTTTCCTTGCATTTGGAACAGCCGGGACCCAGCACGAGAACCTCTTTGGCTTCCCCTCCGGCTGTAGCAGTGCAGCAGGAAGAAGAAGTCTCGGAACCACATCCGCAAGAGGCCTGCGGTTTGTCATCATCTTCGACGATGATATTGTCGCCACACGAGCATTTGGGCTTTGAAGAGAAGAGATTAGCCCAAAATCCTTTTTTGTTTTCTTTGTTATTTCCCATTTGTTTTATTATTTGTTTTTCGCCTTTTGGTGAACATGATCTGTAAAATTTTTTAGAAGAACATAGTAACGCAGTAATACACACCGACACCTATAAACAGAATACCGACAATGATATTGAGCCATTTCTGAATGGTGCGCAGTTTGCCGTAGAACTCACCGACCTTTTCAACGCTGAACGCGAGAATCCATGCTACTGCAAGCACCGGGAGAGCGGTGGCAACAGCAAACAACACAGGTAAAAGCCATCCCGCACTTGCAGTAACCGACATCGGTATAAGCATCCCGAAATACAGTACACCGCTTGACGGACAGAAAGCCATCGCAAACAGAACTCCAAGTAACAAGGCTCCCCAGCCACCTTTGCGGGCAAGTCCTTCACCGTTGCCGCCGAAACCGAACTGCGGAATATTGAGCTTGTGTCCGAACAGCATGAACAGCCCGATAACCAGCAGGAGCGGTCCGAGCAGCAGCTCACCCCATTTTCCGATGGCCTTCTGTATGCCGAACACGCTTGCCCCCTCTTTCAGAATTGAGATAAGGATAAAGCCGAGAACGGTATATGCGATTACGCGACCAATGGTGTAAAGGACACCATTTCGGAAAATGCGCCAGCGGTTCTCTATATCCTTACTGATGTAGCCGATCGCGGCTATATTGGTGGCAAGCGGACACGGCGAGATGGCGGTGAGCAATCCGAGGAGGAAGGCAGTCAGAGCCGGAGCCGTACTGTTGTCAAGTAAAGTCTGTAACCAGTCCATTATTTCAACGATTGCCGGATTTTGTCAGCAAGACCTTTCTTGAAGCCGTCCGGATTGTTACGGGCATTACCGAAGCCAAACTCAGTGAGGTTGTTTCGACTCTCTTTCCCGCCTTTCCATTTGTTGACAAAGAGAGAAGACCATGTTACTTCGTACTTGTCAGCGATTTTTTCTCCTTCCTGGGTAGAAATATCCACTGTCTTGAATACGACAGTGCCGTTTTTCAGCTCGTTTGCAAAGAGTGTATTTACGACCTCCTTTGCGTTTTTCTCGATGGCCATGCAGGTGGCACAGCGTTGTTTGCCGTGGAAATATATCACTTCCACTCTATCCTTTTCAGGAGATTTCGCAGCGGCGGTGTTTTCCCCGCTTCCGCACGACATCAGCCCTATCATAAGGGCGAAGATCATCAGTAACTTTTTCATGTGCTTAAATGTATTTAATTGAGTTGTTATTTGCCGAATTACGAACATTAAAATTAAAAAAATAGTGCTTACGAGCAGCAGCTATTCTTTTTTGAGGGACAGCACTGGTCAAGCATCTGCGAAAACAGTTGCTTTGCCAATTTCCAGTTTTCCGAGTTGATGCAATATTTTACTTTCGGAGGTTCGATAGTTCCTTGTATCAGACCAGCCTCTTTCAACTCGCTCAGATGTTGCGACACAGTGGCTTTCGCAATCGGAAGCACCTCGTGTATATCGCCAAAGAAACATTCGTTTCTCTGCGCGAGGAAATGCAGGATTGCTATACGGGTGGGATGCCCCATCGCCTTCGCGAACCTCGCAAGACGCTCCTGTTCAGGTGTTATCTCTAATTTTGACATATCATTCTTTGTTTGGTGTTCGCAAAATTACAAACAATATTTAACATGACCAAATTTTTCAGCAAGAAATGTCAAAAAACAAAAATCGCGCTACACGATTGCGATTCGACATCAACAAAAAGCGTCAAACATACGCAATTAAAAATACTAAATGTCCGTTAATTCTATATAATACGGTTGTCTTCTCTTTCCTCCAATTTCTTATCCCGTACTAATTTAGTACAATCAAAGCCAACTTACCAAATGATTTTCAGATAGTTAGTACAACTGATGGAGAACTTAGGAAACTTTCAAATTGAATACAAGGACGGGCATAGTGGATTCTCGCGCGTATAGCGTGGACTGCTATTACTACATTCGTGTGTACGGGTTTCCTACGACCTCCAATTCAGAACGTGGCATTTGCAGTTCCACGCTTCTGTGTTGTTAACGGCTTAATAGGAACTAAAAGAGCCACTTGAATAAGCAAAATGAAAAAACTGTTAATCACATTAACCATGCTTTTTGCTGTAATAGATATTATGGCACAAGAGCATCTTTCTTTCAAGGGTATTGCTATTGAGGGGAGTATGACGGCTTTCTGCCAAAAACTCAAAGCAAAAGGATTTACCCAAATGGGTCGTGACAACAACGTGACGATGTTTATAGGCGATTTTACAGGCAGGCCGGCAACAGTTGGTGTCGGTGCTACCGATGATGGCAAAAGTGTTCACTCCGTTGTCGTTATATTCGATGAAAGTAGGGAATGGAATACACTTGTAAGTACCTATGATTATTATAAAGGCTTGTATATCCGTAAATATGGTGAGCCTTCTGCTTGCCGGGAAAATAATCCGAGTCGTGAGGGCAGTAACATTTCTCTCATGTACGAATTAGGGCAAGGCACTGTTACATATGCAAGCGCATGGAGTGTCACTGGTGGAACTATTGAATTATCAATCGAAAAAGCTGGTTATACTGATGGTGTTGTTGTTATTCGATACCGTGATGCTCAAAATGTAGAAACTAAAATCCAAAAAGATTTGGAAGATATTTAATAATGACGTAAGACATTAGAGCCTTGACTACTATTCGGTTAATGCTCTAATGTCAACCTATGATATGACAAATAATTATTATTGAATATGAAAAAGTGGCTTATCTATGTGCTTGGTGTCATCACAGGAATTGTACTGACATTTGCTTTTGCATTTTGCGTTAACTTATCTAATAATTCGGGAATTATAGGACTTGAAATGTTTGAAGAACCCGGAGAGGATATGGAGTACACTCAGTTTGAGGTATTCCAAGTATTGGATTCTGGATGTGCATTAGCTAACGCAGATGACACTTTTGACGTAACAGTTTTCATTATACCTGATGATAAACAACAGTTTTATGATAATCAAAAAATCGTTCTTAAAAACGATCAGTGCGCTCAACGTGTGGGAACTTACAGGTATAGCACTAAAAAGGGAATAGAGAAAACAGTTCCCGCTGTTAAAATCATTGATGGTGTAGAATCGAAATCAAATAAAACGATTGCGGCTAAAAACAACTCCGGAAAGACTTTATTTGATAAACCGGGAGAGTGTGTTAGCCGCAAGAATTTCGAGGTACAAAAGGTTTTGGAATCAGGGGATGCTATTGCGTTGGAAATTACAGAAACTATTTCGGGACATGTGCTCACATCCGATTTAGAGGTCTTGATATTAGCCCAAGAAGGTAGTAATTTCTATAATAATCAAATAGTGAAAGCTCCTCAAGGAAAATGCGCAAGGCAAATTGGGAATTATAAGTATCAGAGTTATGGAACAACGAAAGTTATTCCTATAATTGCATTCAAATGAGCTGTGCATACACTACACCAATAATCCTTGTAATAATTCAACGATATCATTAAAATATCAGAAGTGTCATTCGCGACTATCATATTTCTGTTTTGTTTGATATCCTGGAGTGCCTATCTTATTTATGTCAAACAAAAAGAGCGGAAACTTATTGAACTGGTCACGCCAATAACTCGTGGAGAGTGGTCAGAACGTAGAGTGATACTGAATTTATTGAAGGAAGGCATCAATCCAAAAGCGATATTCTATGACTTATATATTCGAAAACCAAGTGGAGAGTACACGCAGGTAGATGTTGCCGTAGCAACTAAAGCTGGCATTATTGTATTCGAAGTAAAAGATTATAGCGGCTGGATTTTCGGCAACGAACATCAAAGATATTGGACACAAATATTGGCATATGGTAAAGAAAAGCATCGCTTTTATAATCCAGTTATGCAGAATGCTGGGCATATACAAGCCATCAGACGATGTTTGCCACAGAATCCCGGTATCCCAATCTATTCAGTAATAGTATTTTTGGAAGTAGCGAGTTTAAAAATGTCACTTGCAATGCGGACAATACGTTTATAATTTATCCTTATTCTATTCGTCAGCTGGTCTCTGAAATCTTGAGACAGCCTGATGCTAAGTTCGGGAATAAACATGAAATAATGGACTTATTCACCAGGGCTGTTCAAAACGGCAATGACCCTATGATTGTTGAATGTCAAATGAATTCAGCGGCATATTATGGTCGCAACAAGCCTCAATCTATATACACACTATCGTTTACCTCATTATTCCGTTTCAGGATGTTCTCACACAGAGGGGGACGGAAGATTTTCGGAGGAATGTTGGGAAAACAGAGAGAAATTTCGTAAATTTGCGTGTTAAACCATAGCTAACGATATTTTTCCTAAATATACAAGACCGACAATGAAGTTCACTGTATCCAGCCGGGCCTTGTACTCGACTCTCTCGGGAGTCAGCAAGACCATCAATTCCAAGAATACCCTGACGGTTCTCGACAATTTCCTCCTGGAAGTTGATGCCGAGAAGGAGTTGCTGACCGTGACCGCCTCCGACACCGAGAACACTCTGGTCGCCCGTCTGGCAGTAAGCCAAGCCGATGAGAGTGGCCGCTTCCTCGCCAACGCCAAGCGTCTCTGTGACATTGGAAAGGAGCTGCCAGCCGTGGATGTGGAGATTTCAGTTGACCTCGATTCACTGGCGATGCAGATTGACTTCCCCGGCGGTAAGTTCGACCTTGTGGCCCTCGACGCCAACCAGTATCCTGTCAGCAGCGATCCTCTCGCCGAGATTTCCGCCGACGGAGATGTCCCCGCCGAATTGCTTCTCCCCTCGTCGATGCTGATGGCCGGTATCGAGAACACCATCTTCGCCGTGGCCACAGACCAGATTCGTCCGCAGCTGATGGGTATCCTTTGGGATGTGAAGCCCGATGGCATCATTTTCGTTGCGACAGATACCCGCAAGCTGGTCAAGTATGAGGACAAGACCGCCGCTCCCGGCATCGAGCGCCGCCTTATCCTCCCCCTCAAACCGGCGGTGCTGCTCAAACAGCTCCTCGCCAAGGAGGAGGATGTGAAAGTTGTGCTGACTGACAAGTCCGCTACTTTCACTACCGAGAAACTTACCCTGTCATGCCGCCTTATCAAGGGAAACTTCCCACCGTATGAGAGGGTGATTCCCGCTGACAACCCCTATGTCGCCACATTCGACCGCGAGTCTATCCTTACCGCTGTCCGTCGTGTCAGCGTCTGCGCCGACCCGGCCCACGGTCTGATGAAGCTCCGCTTCACCCACGGTCTGCTTGAAATCAAGGTGGATGACACGAGCCATTCGACTTTCGCCGTCGAGAAAGTGCCCTGTGACTACAACGGACGTGACATCGTCATCGGTTTCTCTGCCGGGTATCTCATTGAGATATTCAACACCCTGCCGACCGAGAACATCCTTATGAAGCTCGCCGATCCTTCGCGTCCCGGTGTGTTCGTCCCGGATGAGAACGCCGAGAACACCGACCTTGTCATCATCCTGATGCCGATGACTGTACAGGATTTCTGATGTCCTTTTGCGCCTGACCGTCGTCCGTTGGCGGCGACCGGACGCGTCTCTCTGATTGTTCTGAATTCACATAAAACCGAAAACTCGATTTTGCGCGCCTGATTCCGGAAAGTCTCGGGCGCGCGTGATTAAGATAATGAAACTGAAACTCGAAAGACCGGTGATGTTCTTCGACCTGGAGACCACCGGAACAGACATACTGCGTGACCGGATTGTCGAGATCTCAATGATAAAAGTGATGCCCGACGGGTCGGACGTGCAGCGTACCGTGCGTGTCAATCCCGGGTGTCCTATCCCCGCCGAGGCTACCGCAATCCACCATATCACAGATGAGGATGTGGCCGACAAACCCGCTTTCAGGGAGATTGCAGGGGGGCTGGCCGAGAGCTTCACCGGATGTGACCTCGCAGGTTTCAATTCAAACCGTTTCGACATCCCTCTCCTGGCTGAGGAATTCGCCCGTGCGGGAATCGACTTCGACTTTTCCGCCGCCCGCTTCATAGACGTGCAGACCATCTTCCATAAGAAGGAGCAACGAACCCTTTCCGCCGCATACCGTTTTTATTGCAGCAAGGAACTGGAGGATGCCCATTCGGCCAACGCCGATACCCGCGCCACATATGAGGTGCTGATGGCTCAGCTCGACCGTTACGAAGACCTCCCCAACGATGTCGCCTTGCTTTCAGACTATTCGGCCCAGAACAAGAATGTTGATCTTATGGGACGCCTGATTTATGACGATCAGCACCGTGAAGTAATCAACTTCGGAAAATACAAGGGACAGCTCGCCTCGGATGTCCTCCGCCGCGATCCCGGATATTTCAGCTGGATTCAGCAAGGGGATTTCCCCTCCAACACAAAACGGGCCTTCATGGCCATAAAACTGCGCTCACAGAAGCGTTGACATCTGTTATGGAGAAGCATCTTGAAGGTAAACATATCGTGCTTGGTATCACCGGAGGCATCGCCGCATACAAGTCGGCGATGTTGCTCAGGATGTTGGTGAAGGCCGGGGCTGAGGTGCAGGTCGTGATGACCCCCTCGGCCAAGGAGTTCATCACCCCTGTGACCCTTTCGGCCCTGAGCGGCAAACCGGTGGTCAGCGAGTTCTTCACCGCCAACAGCGGGGAATGGCACAGCCATGTCGACCTCGGCCTTTGGGCCGACGCGATGGTGATAGCCCCCGCCACGGCATGTACCATCGGAAAGATGGCCAACGGTGTGGCCGACAATATGCTTGTCACCACCTACCTCTCCGCCAAGTCGCAGGTATTTGTCGCTCCGGCGATGGACCTCGACATGATGGCCCATCCCTCCACCACAGAGAACCTCCGTCGTCTGCGTGCATATGGCAACATCATCATCGAGCCTGCCGAAGGTGAACTTGCCTCACACCTCGTGGGGAAAGGCAGGATGGAGGAGCCGGAGAATATCCTGAAAGTGCTTGAGGCCTATTTCCGCCGCAAAGCGGCCCCATCGCGTCTGGCGGGAAAGAAGGTGATGATAACCGCAGGCCCGACCCGTGAGAAAATCGACCCGGTGAGATACATCTCCAACTGCTCGACCGGAAAGATGGCATATGCCATCGCCGACGAACTGGCGTCTCGCGGGGCTGAGGTGACTGTCATTTCCGGCCCGGTGTCTGTCAAAGCCACCCAACCATCCGTGAATGTCGTCGATGTCGAGTCGGGGCGGGAGATGGCTGCCACCTGTGAATCCAGATTTCACGACGTTGACATCGCTGTGATGTGTGCCGCCGTAGCTGATTACACCGTCGAGAACCCCTCCGCTACAAAAATTAAACGTGAGGGAAATCTTCCCCCTGAAATCAAGCTTGTGAAGAATCCAGACATAGCCCGTACTCTCGGGGAGATGAAATCACCGGGGCAGATGCTTGTGGGATTCGCCCTTGAGACAGACAACGAGACCGGAAACGCCCTCGGCAAGATGGAGCGCAAGAATCTCGATATGATTGTCCTCAACTCATTGCGCGACAAAGGGGCGGGATTCGCCACCGACACCAACAAGGTCTCGGTCTTCACCCGTGGAGACCAGCTTCCGGTTGAAATTCCCCTCAAAACAAAACGCGAAGTCGCCGCCGACCTCGCCGATATTATGGAGCGGAAGCTTTGAGATGTCGTTGATGACCAGTCATCAGCGCCCCTAAAGCTTTCTGCGATTTATCTCTCCCTGATTTACTCTCTCTAAAATGAACTCGATGAGACATCTGTTTCCAAAGAAATACTTCACTTCTCTGAGCATGTCGCGGCTGTTGTTGCCTGTTGTGGCGTGGCTGCTGACTTTCTTTTTGTCGGCTCAGAGGATGGATGCCCAGGAGCTTAATTGCCAGGTTGAATTCAACACCGACCAGATACAGACCACCAACAAAAGTGTGTTCGAGACCTTGAAGGAGGCTGTGACCGAGTATATGAATGAGACCCACTTCACCAACCTCCAGTTCGCCACAAACGAACGCATCGACTGCCGGATGTTCTTCACCATCAAGGAGTACACCGACAACAAGATGGTCGGCGACCTGCAGGTGCAGGTGTCGCGTCCGGTCTACAACACAAGCTACACCACGACCCTGCTGAATTTCAAGGATGACAAAATCGAGTTTGAATATCAGGAAGGTGAGCCGCTGACATTCAGCCTTAACACGATGGAGAGCCAGCTGACTGCCATCCTGAATTTCTATGCCTACCTTTTCATCGCCATCGACAGCGACTCATTCGCGCCAAAAGGGGGGCAGCAGATGTTTGACCAGCTGGCGCAGATTGTCCAGATGGCCCAGTCCTCCGGCGAGACCGGATGGAAAGCTTTCGAGGACAAGCGCAACCGTTCGGCGGTATTGTCGGCATTTACCGACCCCTCTACTTCCGTGTTGCGCGACATGCTTTATGACTACCACCGTCTGGGGCTTGACGAGATGGCGCTTTCTCCCGACAAGGGGAGGGCAAAAATCACCGGTTGTCTCGATGGACTGACGACGGTCATGAATATCGACGGAATGTCGGTGGGGCTGTCGTTGTTCAAGGACGCCAAACTCGACGAACTGGTCAACATCTACACCAAGGCTCCGCAGACCGAGCGGGAGAAGGTGGTTGAAATCCTCACTCCGATTTATCCTACCGAAATGAAGAGGATAAATATGATTAAGGCCGGTACCAACAAGGAACAGTAAACAAGAGACACCCCAAGATGATAGAGAATCTCCACATATCAAACTACGCGCTGATTGACCGGGTGGATATCGCTTTCCACCCCGGATTCAACATCATAACCGGCGAGACCGGCGCAGGAAAATCGATAATGCTCGGTGCGCTCTCGCTGTTGTTGGGGGGACGCGCCGACACCAAGGCGGTGCGCGACCCGAAGGTGAAATCTGTCATCGAGGCCACATTCTCGGTCAAGGGCTATGGCTCACTGGAGGCGGTCTGCAAGGAGAATGATGTCGACTGGGATTCAGAGCATATCATCCTCCGAAGGGAGATTGCCCCCGGAGGTCGTTCGCGGGCGTTTGTCAATGACACACCTGTCACTGTGGCCGTGCTTCAGCAGATTGCCCTGCAGCTTGTTGACATTCATTCCCAGCACCAGAACCTCCTGCTTGTCTCTCCCCCTTATCAGCTGCGGGTGATTGATTCCCTGGCCGGTAACAGCGACCGCCTGAAGAAATTCGCCGAAGTCTATGGTCGCTACCGTCAGGCTGTCAAGCATTACCAGCTTACACGCCGTAATATCGAGCAGGCTCGTGACGAGGAGGAGTATCTGCGTTACCAGTATCAGCAGCTGGCCGATGCCCGTCTGGAAGCGGGTGAACAGGACACTCTCGAACGTGAGAGGGAGGTGCTGATAAATATGGCCGACATCAAGGAGTCGCTTCGCCGTCTTCTCGATGCCCTCGGCGACGGGGAGGAGAATGTCGATACATTCCTCAAGACCGCTTCGGACGAGGCTGACTCCCTCACCGACCTTCTTGAAGGGACCGACGGGATAACCGAACGGCTCCAGGTGCTGAGGGTGGAGTGTCAGGACATTTATCAGACTTTCGCCGATGCCGACCGACAGCTTTCAGCCGACCCCCGGGAGATTGAGGCTGTCGAGGAACGTCTCAATGAGATTTACGACCTTGAACGCCGCCACAAGGTTGACTCCGTGGAGTCCCTTATCGAGATACGCGACAAGATGGAGGAGAAACTGCGCAGCCTTGACCTCGGCGACCAGTCGCTCCACTCTCTCGGTCTTGCCGCCAAGAGGGCCAAGAAGGAGGCTCTCGACCTTGCCCGCGAGATTTCGGCTGTCAGGAAAGAGACGGCAGTGGAGTTCGCCCGCCTCCTGCGTGAGAGGGCGTTGCCGTTGGGGATGAAGAACCTCCAGGTGGAGGTGGCAGTGAAGGAGACCGAGCTGACCGCCACCGGAATCGACTTCATAGAATTCCTCTTCGCGTTCAACAAGAACCAGCAGCCTATGCCTGTCGGGAACACCGCCTCGGGTGGTGAGATTTCCCGCCTAATGCTGTCGATAAAGTCGATTGTAGCCGATAAGATGCAGCTCCCGTCGATTATCTTCGACGAGGTTGATACGGGTGTCTCCGGGGATGTCGCCAACCGTATGGGTGAGATGATGCATGAGATTTCCCGCAACATACAGGTGATGGCCATAACCCACCTGCCTCAGGTGGCCGCCCAGGGAAATGCCCACTACAAGGTGTTCAAGGAGGACACCGACACCTCCACAGTCACCCGCGTCAGGGAACTGACCGATGACGAACGCGTCGATGAACTGGCCGTCATGCTTTCCGGCTCGGCGGTCAACGATGCCGCCCGCGCCAATGCCCGTTCGTTGCTCGGGCTGTGACATCATCGGATTTCCCCTTCAATTTGTAAAACAAACCGCGATGCTTGAAAAAAACGAATATATATTTGGCCTCAGGGCTGTGATAGAAGCCATTGAGGCCGGTAAGGATATCGACAAAGTCCTGGTGAGGAAAGATTTGTCAGGCGACCTGGCAAAGGAATTTTTCGAGGTGGCCCGACGCTACGGGATTGTCTTGCAGCGTGTGCCGGCGGAACGTATCGACCGAATCACCCGCAAGAACCACCAGGGGGTGTTGGCGATACTTTCATCTGTCACTTATCATTCGCTCGACAATCTTGTTCCCCAGCTTTACGAGGAGGGGAAAATGCCCTTTGTTGTGCTGCTCGACGGGGTTACCGATGTGCGCAATTTCGGCGCGATAGCCCGCACCTGTGAATGCGCCGGGGCGGATGCGATTGTAATCCCTGAAAGGGGAGGGGTCGGAGTCAACGGCGACGCGATGAAAACCTCGGCCGGGGCATTGAACTATCTTCCGGTATGTCGCGAGAGGTCGATACTGTCGGCTGTGAGATTCCTGAAGGACAATGGCTATCAGATTGTGTGTGCTACCGAGAAGGGGGCGCGTGACTATACTCTTGGCGACTATACCGGCCCGGTGGCCTTGGTGATGGGAGCTGAGGATGTCGGTATCTCACCCGAGATTCTGCGAGTGGCTGACACACTCGCCGCCATTCCCCAGCGGGGCAAAATCGGCTCGCTCAATGTCTCTGTGGCCGCCGGCGTGATGATCTACGAGGTTGTGCGCCAGCGTATGGCTGAATGAAATGGCATACAGGTTTGCGGAATTTTTATTGACAACTCTCCATTTCGCAAATTTGTTGTACCTTTGTAATCAGAAACCGAAATCCTCTAATTATGGCACGACCAATTAAAGAAACCCCTGAATTATTCGGAAGGGATGCAGAGCGCTTCGAGAAAATTATCTCGCAGCCCAGCCCTGTGTCGAAAGAGGAGAAAGAGAGGGCGCGTAAAGCCTATGAGGTTATGAAGTCCATAAGCAACTTCCAGTGGTGATATGGATTTCACTAAACTGACCCAGATACAACTCTCCGACGATACAGAGATAAAGCCGTTCAGATGCGCAGAAGAAGATTTGAACGGTTTTCTTTTTGAGGATGCCAAGCATTTTCAGAAAGAACTTATGGCTGTTACATATCTTCTTGAAGATGTGCAAGAGAATATGACAGTAGCTTATTTCAGTTTGCTTGCCGACAAGATTTCGTTTAATCCCGATGAGAAGAACATATGGAACAGGTTGAACCGTAACATACCGAATTCCAAACGTCGCAGAAATTATCCGGCTGTGAAGATTGGCCGACTCGCGGTTAATGAAAGTTATGTGGGAGCTGGTGTGGGAACATTTGTTCTGGATAGCATCAAATACGCGTTCACGACTGTAAAACGGCTCGGTTGCCGTTTCATAACGGTGGATGCCCTTGTGTCAGCCGTCCCGTTTTATGAGAAAAACGGTTTCCGCTTCTTTACTGATTTGGATAAGGATGAAGAGACACGTCTTATGTTCTTCGACTTGAAAAATTTCACTGACTGTGAAAATCTATAATGTCCGGATATGTATTGGGACAGCAACCATATCCAATTTCTCCCTTGTTGCCAGAATTCACACAACATCTGCAAATTCAAAAAAAGTATCTTGCTATGTGTAAAAAGATTGTATTAGGCGCGATGGCCGCGTTGACTGCTTTATGTGCCTATCCGTCGACTGTTGACAATGGTAAGGATGAGGAGAAGATAGACAGGATTCCTAAAATCCACGGGGTGTTCCGTGGACGTTATGAAGGGGAATGGCCTGACTACCGGCAGCGCTTCCAGGTGCGTAATGCCCGTGTTTCACTCGAAGGTAAAATCCTAAAGGACCTGGACTATTATTTCCGTGTGGACTTGTGTGACAGAGGTTCGATGAAATTCCTTGACGCATGGGCAAGATGGAAGTTCGCCAAGCAATTCGCGGTGAAGGCGGGACGATTCAGGGTGCCGTTTGCCGTTGATGCTTTCCGAGGCCCGGGAAGCTATGTTTTCGCCAACCGTTCTTTCCTCGGAAAGGATATGGCCAATCTGCGCCAGGTCGGTGTGCAATTGGGGTATTACAGCACGGCCATACCTCTGACACTGGAGGGTGGGGTGTTCAATTCCTCTACCTCCTCAGACCAGGATGTGTGGCAGAAAGACCTCGATTATGCAGCCAAGGCTTCTTACAGAATCGGTAATGTCACTCTTTCGGCAAGCTTCCTCTCGATGAAGCCCAAAGGGGTGAGAATGAATATCGTGGACGGAGCAGTGTCTTGGAAAGTGGCCAATCTGCTGGTCGAGGGAGAATACCAGCATCTTGATTATTGCGGAGACGCTTACAAGGATGTCAACGCGTGGCTGGCATTCGCCTCTTACGGCATACCTGTCAACTGGCATCCGTTCAATCTATGGAGTTTCCATGGAAGGTTCGATGCTATGACAGATCATTCGACCGGTACTCCGGATGCCGACGGTTTTCTTGTCACCAATGACCCGTCGCGTCGCCGTATGACTCTCGGGACCTCATTGGCCTGCAATATCAGCAAAGTGAAGGCGGAGATTATCCTTGACTACGAGAAATATTTCTATGACAAAGGTGTCGTGGCGCCGGAAGGCCGCAACGACAAGATAGTGGCCGAACTTGTGTTGAAATTCTGAGGCTGATGCGGTGATGTCACGGAATATACATCACTCGCATACGGCATTCACGACAATCGAAATCGAGGCGGAAGCGTTTCCCCTCGGATGTCAGATACAACGGAGAGGGGAGTTTTCTTCCTTCTTTGTTTTTCAGGCATGCTCCCATCTCGCGCCTGAGACAATAGCGAGTCACCATGACCTGGGTCTCTTCGGTCGGTTTGCCGTTAACCTCAAGGGCGGATGGTATGGATGCGGCTTCCTTTCCCGATAAAGCGGCGTAGAAATCGGCGGCGATATGGTTGGCTATATTGTCGTGTCGCGACAGCTCTTTGCCATCCGGCAGACTGATTTCATTGGCCGGATTGCCGGGCAGTTCACGGCGATGGGCGGGTAGCCGTGCGATTTCGAGCAGTTCGGCCGCCTGACGTCTAAGTCGTGACAACACCGAGGCCGGAATGAATGACTGTCCGCAGAGGTCAGTGACGGAGGATGCGTAAAACATAGTGTCCCCCAGTTTCTCCAGTTCCTTGCGGCGACGTTCCTCCTGTGGGGTGCGTGCCTCTTGGCGTTCTGTTTCTTCTGCCACCGTTACCTCCAATCCGGTTTCATCCTTCATAGAGAGTGCCACTTGGCTTTTCACCCATTTCAGGGATATGTCGACCGCCAGTCTTCTTGTCGCTGTCTTCCCGGCAAGCAGGTCGCCGCGCTCCTTGTCGGCGTTGCGGTAAAGGACAGTCCCGGCGGGGATGTTGATTTCTCCTGCGGGGAAAAGACGGTTCCCCTCCACACGGTTTAGACGGAATCCCTTGAACTCTCCGTCGCGGGTGTAGAAGCCCAGGCCGTCGCCATTGTTGAGTGTGGTGTCGAGCCGTGCGATGACAGCCTTACCCGCCATCCGTTCAGCCACCCCGACCTTTGCTCCAATCCATTTCGGCGAATTGAAGGTTGCCAAGGAACCAGCAGTCGGGGATGGGGCCGTCAGGAAATAATTGGTGAATCCACGGTTGAAACTCAAGGACGGGTCAGGGGTAAATGTCAGTGAGGATTTCCCGTAAGAACTGCGGCGATAGCGGTCGGGATGGGCGGCGATGATGCGGTCAAGTTCCTTGCGGTACGCACCGACCACATTCTTTACATAGGCCGCGTCTTTAAGCCTCCCTTCGATTTTGAGGGAGGTGGCTCCCGCGTCGAGCAACTCCTCAAGATTCTCCAGACGGTTCATATCGCGGAGCGAAAGGAGATGTTTCCCTTTGACGATTTTCTGCCCATCGCGGTCTTCGAGGTCGAACTTGAAGCGGCATACCTGGCAGCATTCACCACGGTTGGCACTACGGCCTGTGATTGCGAAGCTCGCCTGGCAGTCGCCGCTGTAACTGACACAGAGCGCTCCGTGGACAAACACCTCAAGGTCGGTATTGACCGCATCCCGGATAGCCCGGATTTCATCCAGGGTCAGCTCACGGGCGAGTACAAGGCGGGTGAAACCGCAATCTTCAAGGAAACGGGCTTTTTGAGGGTCGCGTGTGTCGCATTGGGTGGAGGCATGCAATGCCAATGGAGGCAATCCCTCCATGCGGGTCAGCGACAGGTCCTGGACTATGACAGCGTCAACATCGGCTTTCCATAAATCCCACAACAGTTTTCGTGCCCGGTCAAGTTCACGGTCGTAGATGATGGTGTTGACGGTGACATACAGTCTCGCACCGAAACGATGGGCGTAACGAGCCACAGATGCGATGTCGGCGATAGTGTTGCCGGCCTGCGCACGCGCGCCGAAAGACGACGCGCCCATATAGACGGCATCCGCTCCATGGTCGATGGCGGCGAAGGCTGTCGCGGCATCACGGGCCGGGGCGAGCAACTCGATTTCTGCGGTTTTTGCCGCGTTGATGGTCTCTGTCATTGTGGGGTCAAAATTACAAAAAAACGACAAGCCGGACAATAAAAAACGGTTTTAAAGAAATTTGTAAAGGAATCGTGACCACCATGACCGACTTTATTGCTAATTTTGCAATACGATTGTCTGGCAATGACAACCGGGCCTGTATACAGGCCTTACAAACTGCTAACAACAGACTAATATACGTTTCATTTATGAGTCTTTTTGCAAGATTGACTGCGAGGGCTAAAGACAACCTCCGCAAAATCGTGCTCCCGGAGGGAGACGAAATCAGGAATCTGACCGCCGCTGACCAGATTCTTTCCGACAATGTGGCTGAGATAATCTTGTTGGGTGACCCCGCCGCCATTACGGCCAAGGCTGCCGAACTGGGATTGAAGAACATCTCGAAGGCCACTATCGTGAATCCCTCTGACGAGGCTGTCATCGACAAATACGCTCCCCTCCTTTTCGAACTCCGGAAAAAGAAGGGCATGACGATGGAGGAGGCTCGCAAGAAGACCGCCGACATCCTCTATCTTGGTGCGTTGCTGGTCAAGGCCGGCGATGCCGACGGTATGGTGTCTGGCGCTGTTCACTCCACAGGCGATGTGTTGCGTGCGGCCTTCCAGGTAATCAAGACCGCCCCCGGTATCGACACGGTTTCCGGCGCGTTCCTGATGCTTCTCCCTAAAGACTCCCCCTATGGCGAAAATGGTATCCTCGTGTTTGCTGACTGCGCCGTGGTGCCTGATCCCGATGCTCGTCAGCTGGCACAGATTGCCGTCAGCGCGGCCCAGACCGCTGAACGTGTGGCCGGAATCGAGCCGCGTGTTGCCATCCTTTCCTTCTCCACCAAGGGAAGCGCACGCCATGAACGTGTCGACAAGGTGATTGAGGCTACCCGCATCGCCCATGAGATGGCTCCCGACCTGAAGATTGACGGCGAACTGCAGGCTGATGCCGCGATGGTCCCGTCGGTCGGCTCTCTCAAGGCTCCCGACAGCGACATCGCCGGAAAAGCAGACGTGCTGGTGTTCCCATCCCTTGAGGTCGGCAATATCGCCTACAAGCTCGTGCAGCGTCTGGCCGGGGTTGAGGCTGTCGGCCCCCTGCTGCAGGGTCTCGCCGCACCTGTGAGCGACCTTTCACGCGGATGCTCGGCCGAGGACATCTACAAGACAATCATAATGACCGCAAACCAATCAATAAAATAAAACACATTCTTAAAAATGAAAATCCTTGTGCTTAACTGCGGCAGCAGTTCTGTCAAATACAAGCTTATCGACACCGCTGACGAGAAGGTTCTCGCCGAAGGTGGAGTGGAGAAAATCGGTCTGCATGACGGATTTCTCAAATATCGTCTCGCCGACGGCTCAAAGGCTATCCGCGAGCTTGGTCTGGTAGACCACAAGGGGGCGGTCAAGGCTGTCCTCGACATCCTGACCGACCCCGAGGTCGGATGCATCAAGAGCTATTCCGAAATCGACGCCGTAGGTCATCGTGTGGTTCACGGAGCGGAGAAATTCTCGAAGAGTGTTCTCCTTACCAATGAGGTTCTTCAGCAGGTGAAGGACTGCTATGACCTCGCCCCCCTCCACAACCCCGCCAACGTGACCGGTATCGAGGCTGTCGAGGAGATTCTTCCCGGCATCAAGCAGGTAGGGGTGTTTGACACAGCCTTCCATCAGACTATGCCCGCCAAGTCATTCATGTATGCCCTCCCTTACAAATTCTATAAAGAGGACGGGGTGAGACGTTACGGCTTCCACGGAACAAGCCACCGCTATGTGTCACAGCGCGTGTGTGAGATTCTCGGGGTTGACATCAACACCCAGAAAATCATCACCTGTCATGTCGGAAACGGTGGTTCGATTACCGCAGTGCTTGACGGCAAGAGTGTGGACACTTCGATGGGCCTGACCCCCACCGAAGGCCTTATGATGGGTACACGTGTTGGTGATGTTGACCCCGGGGCTTTGGTTTTCCTGATGAAGAAGCATAACCTCTCGGCTGACGAGCTGCAGAAAATCATCAACAAGGAAAGCGGTGTGATGGGCATCACCGGACTCTCTTCCGATATGCGTGAAATCGAGGCCGCTGACAAGAATGGCGAGGAACTCGCCCATCTCGCCCTGGAGATGTATGAGCAGCGCATCGTGAAATACATAGGCGCGTATGCCGCCGAGATGGGTGGTGTCGATATCATCGTATTCACCGGCGGAGTAGGTGAGAACCAGACCGGCCTGCGCGGCAATGTCTGCCGTCCGCTCGCGTTTATGGGAGTGGAAATCGACGAGGAGGTCAATGCCCGCACCCGTGGTACCGAGACAGTGATCTCCACCCCCGCGTCGAAAGTCAAGGTGGTTGTCGTGCCTACCGACGAGGAGCTTATGATTGCCCGCGACACGGAGGCCATCGTCAACGCCGCCAAATAAGTTGTCACTATGCTTGACTTCATCACCTGGAATGTCAATCCCGTATTCTTCCATCTCGGTCCGCTGACCGTGAGGTGGTACGGGATGATGTTCGTCATCGGATTTTTCCTCGGCTACAAGATTGTCGAGAAGATGTTCCGCAGGGAAGGAGCCCCCGAAAGCTGGCTTGGGATATTGCTGATTTATGTCATCATCGCCACTATCGTCGGCGCGCGCCTGGGCCATGTTTTCTTCTATGCGTGGGATTACTATTCCCAGCATCCGATAGAAATCCTGTACACCTGGGAGGGGGGACTTGCCAGCCATGGCGGCACAATCGGGCTGCTGATTGCTGTCATCCTCTTCTCGATATTCACCACCAAGCGCACCCCCTTCTGGACTTACGACCGGTTGGTGATAGCGATTGCCCTCGTCGGTGCCCTCATACGCATCGGCAACCTGATGAACCATGAAATCTACGGTTATCCGACCGATTTGCCATGGGGTTTCAGATTTGTGACCAATCTTGGCCCGTGGATGGCGGGAATACAGCCCCCGATATATTCCTTGCCTTCCCATCCGACCCAGATTTACGAGGCTCTCTGCTATGTCGGATTGTTCGCGTTGCTGATGTGGATGTACTGGAAAAAGAACGCCGGCGAACGTCCCGGTCTGATTTTCGGAGTGTTCTTCATTGTCCTTTTCGGGTCACGTTTCCTGATAGAGTTCATCAAGAACCCGCAGGAGGATTTCGAAGTGGGTATGACACTCAATATGGGGCAATGGCTCTCGATTCCGTTCATACTGATGGGCATCGGCTTCGTGATATACTCGATGATGGTGCCAAAGCTCAAAATCAGCTATCCCGGTAAATTCGCCGAAGAGCTGGAAGCGGCCAAAGGCGGGTCGGCGAAGAAGAAAAACTGACCCTTCCGAGGTTGCCTTGCAAGCTCCTTCAGGATATGAAAAAATCGGTGTTCTGAAAAAGAATGCCGATTTTTTTCATACGCGTTGTCACAAACCGGCGTTCAGTTACGTCTTATAGACGACAAGATGGACAACGAAACGTTCAAAACCCTGGTTTTGCCCCATTACCGCACGATGTACGGGGTTGCGGTCGCTCTTTTGGGTGACCGCGATATGTCGTCGGATGCGGTTCAGGATGCGATGGTGAGGCTCTGGGAGATGCGTCCCGAACTCGTGGATGTCAGAAATATGCGTGGGTTTGTGATGAAAGTCACCCGCAACATATGCCTCGACTCCTTGCGGCGTGTCCGCCACGAGGCCGACATATCCGACCCGGTGGTGGCGGTGGAGGCCGGAACCACTTGCGAGAACGACCCGATGGCCGATAAGGATAACCTCGAACACATAGAGCGGATGATGGCTTCACTGCCGGAGTCGCAGCGGAAGGTGTTGATGTTGCGGGCCTATTCCGACCTCGACAATGATGAGATTGCCGATGAACTCGGCATATCAAACGAGACTGTCCGTCAGCAACTGTCCCGGGCCAGAAGACGGCTACGGGAAATGTATCGTCGTTGACCCGATTAACTCAATAATATGAGACAGATGGAAATAGATGAAATACGGAAACTGATAGAGCTGTTCTACGACGGGACAAGTTCACCCGCCGAGGAGAAGCGGCTTTTGTCACTCCTCGACGAGGCGGACGATGCCGCTCTTCCCTCTGATCTTGTTGAGGAAAAGCGTATATTGACTCAGATTTGCCGTCAGGAACCACCTGCCGGGCTTGAAGCGGAATTGACCGCACTCATAGACAATCTCGCGGCGGTTGACAACCGCGACAGTCGTGTTGATGACGAGGTGAAGATGGATTCCGGCTCTCCGCGCGTCCTCAGGTTGCCTGTATGGCGTAAAATAATGTGGTGGAGCACATCTGTTGCCGCCGCTGTGGTGCTGCTGGTGATGTTACTCCCGATGTCCCGTCCCGACCTTGGTGACCGGGGCACCTTGTTGGCAGACAATGATACAGCCGCTTCGATGGTGATGCCTGAAATTAGCATCCTGGCGAGTACCCTGTCGTCAACTGAGCCGATGGAGGTGACCCAGGAAGTTCCTGTCAAGGAGGAATCTGTACAGGAAGTCCCCGTCCCAGTCAAGAAAGGTTCGCGGAGAAACCGGACAGCGGACAGACACCCAGCCTCCACCACCGATCGTATGCTCGCGTCTGTGACCGTTACCGAGAGTCCTGCTCCCCCTTCCGGAAAGAACCGCGAGGTGACCGACCCGGAAGAAGCCAAGGCGTTGATAGGACGTGCATTCTCGCGAGTCTACCGGAATATGGCCATAGCTCAGGCAAGCATCGCCAATGCCAGCCGTCCGGTGGCGGATGACGCGAAAATAATTGAAAACATATTCAATCAGGAAGAAAACCTCTAAGACGATGAAAAAGATTCTGATATTGTTGACAATCGTGGTGGGCATATGCGCCACAGTCTTTTCACAGGTAAAAGTGTTCCACGAACTGGCCGGTCTTCCGGGTGTTGAGACCGTCTTCATAGGGAAAGCCGCGATGCAGATAGCCAGCAGGTCAATCAACACGGGTGACAAATTCATCCCGAAAGATGCCATACGGAGTATGGAGGGGATGGAGGTAATCAGCGTTGACAATGCCGAGACTATGGAATCGGTGCGTCCCGTATTGCAGCGCATAATCCAGGAAGGCTCATATGAGCCCTTGATAGAATCGAAAGGGGAGGGGGAAACCTCCTCGATATACACAATCATGCCCCCTGAAGGAGAAGATGCCGGAATCTGTCATAATCTCCTGATTGTCTCCGAAGAACCTTGGGAGCTTAACATCGTCCTCATAAAAGGCTCATTCAACCTTGACCGCATCGTCTCCGTCAACATGTCCAACGCCGTCTCCCACCGCCACGGCCTTTAGCTCTCCAACCCTGAAAATAAGCAGCCTATTTGGCCCCTATTGAAATAAAAAAGCTTGTAATTCATTGAATTGCAAGCTTTTAGTTTTTTGTCGGGGTGACTGGAGGAATCCGACCGGTTTCACAACATTCAAACCATTATGACGGGTATGGCTGTATGTTGATAATTACGGTTGATGTTCCTTTTTTGTGCCTTTTAATTCGGCAAGGTTTTCCTCCAGTAGCCTGATATATCGCTCCTGGTTGTCGATTATTGTTTTGTACAGCTTCTCGTTGCCGCCAATGGTGATGTTGGCAGACCCAAGTATAGTTGAAGCCGTATTGTCGGAGTTGCTTTTGATGACCGAAGGTGCATTGTCGAAGACTTTTGATATGGGGAGGCCGGATGCTTGACACAGTTTCTCAAGAAGGGCTGCGTCAATGGAGTCTTTGTGAAATATCGAGGAAAGATAATTGTATGTTATGCCCGCCGATTGAGCGACTTCCTTCTTTGCTAACTTGTTGGCTTCTATGTGCATTTTTAGAAGCGGGCCGAATTTTTGCATAATGTCTGATTGTTAATTGTAGTTAAACTATTAGTGAAGTATGTCTCAATATGATTAAATGTTGGATTCTTTATGTATCTTTGCAGCTGTAAAGTTACACAAAAAAGATTAGACATTCAATGACTATGACAGCGAATGAGGCTCTTGACCAGTATATTGGTGAACTTAGGCGGCAAAATCCGTTGGAAGCCCGAAAAAAAGTCAAGGAAATCCGAGTCGCCTGCGACATTTCCCGAGATGTTTACCAGAACTGGCGTAGGGGACGGACACCCATCCGTAAACTCCAGCGACGCGAAATTACACGGATTCTTGGTGTTGATTTGTTTAACAATGTCACAGATTGATAAAATTAGCACTTTCAGGCCATCAGATGGCATCGAGTTCTATGCCTATGAGGGTGAGATATGGTATCGAATGGCGGATGGCTCGACTTCGAGGCTGCGTGAATCAGACTCAGGTCTGTTGTCTATGCTCTTTGATGTCATAGAACGGTTCTTCCCGGAAGCCTACGCGGCGTTAGGGGAAGAATATAAGGCTTGTCGTCCTAATATGTCCTATTTCCGATACAGGGCCGTCAGCCGCTTCATCAAGTGTAATTTCTCAGTTCTTGACAATGCCCCGGACTTCTCCGGTGGCGTGTTCCGCAATTTCGAGTACATCTCTTGTCCTATGCGGGGTGAATGCCGCCATGAGTGCGTGATCTGTCGCCCAAAGTTCAATCATATGCTGTCTCCTGCCGAAATGCGGGTGATGACGTTATGGTATGATGGCCAGACTGAGGATGACATCGCCGCCGGACTGTGCCTGAGCCCGCATACCGTGCATAACCATATACGGAATGCTTACACCCGCCTTGGTGTCTCCTCCAAGGCGCAGTTTATAAGATACGCTAACGACCATAGGCTTTTCAAATGAGCGATTACCAGAAATACGACAAATTCCAAATAGAGCAGCTCAAACGCGATGCGGACATAAGATTGTTCATCCCGGGCTGTGACGAGTCCAAGCGTGACCAAAAAATCGTATGTCCCGTCTGCGGACAGAAAAAATTTTCTGTCGTTCACAAGGCGGGTAAAAATTTGGCCAAGTGCTTCGCGTGCGACCTGTGCTTCACAAATGGGGTGGCGGCCGTGATGAAATTGGAGGGGAAGGATTTCCTGTCAGCTGTGGAATATGTGGCAGAACGGGCTAATGTCGTCCTTATTCCGCGCGAACAGAAACGTCGCGAGCGTGTGGACAGGCTCAAGGACAGCTCGGTGAAATCATTCTGCTCCCAGCAGCTTGAGGCCTCCGGGCTTACAATGGAAGACATCGTCGCCCATGTGCTGGACTCCCAGGGACGTGATTCCTGGGAAGTCCCGATGCGGAAGGGAGGCATCGACGCTCCCTTCCAGCCAAATGACACCGACGACGAGATGCTGATTTACTATTACGGGCTGGACGGCCGTCCGAAGACTTATATCCCCCGAGGCAACAATGGCCGTCCGAAGCCATACGTCCGTGTCCGGTGGTCGAATCCTGATGTCCACACCGACTCTGACGGAAAACCAGCCAAATACAAGACCCCAGCAGGCGCACCGTCGCAGGTCTACATTCCCCAATACATACGCTCGAAATACCAAGCCGCCGAACCGATTGACACGCTCTTCATCCAGGAGGGGGAGAAGAAGGCGGAGAAGGCTTGCAAACACGGTATCCCCTCGATTGGCATACAAGGCATAAACAATTTCGGGACGACGCAGGACGGCCTTCTGCAGGACATCCAGTACCTTGTGAAGAAATGCGCCGTCCGCAATGTGGTGCTTCTGATGGATTCAGACTGGCAAGGGCTGCACCGCAACATCATCACAGGGGATGACATAACGAAACGTCCCAATTCGTTCTGCAAGGCGGTGATAAAATTCAAGGTATTCATCAACTCGTTGCACAACCGGGGGTATTCCGTCGATGTCTGGTGGGGCCACGTCAACGACAACGAGGCCGGGGACAAAGGGGTGGATGACCTGCTGTGCAACACCCTGAAGGGACGGGAGCCGGAGCTGCTTGCCGCCATCGATGAAGCCATGCACGCCCACAACGGCAAATCCACCCTTGTCGACATCCACAAAATCACCTCCATCAGCGACAAACAGATTGAGGACTTCTGGCTGCTCAACGATGACCAGGCGTTTTACGACCTTCACAAGGAGCGGCTGGTGGACGTGGAGACATTCAAGATAAAACGCATCAGGTACAAGGTGGAGAAAGGGAAGCTAGTCCAGGTGAACCGCTATTCCTCCGACATCGACATCTGGAGCATCGAATTGGACTCCAAAGACCGTAAAAAGGTTGTGTTCAACGCCCTTGAGACTTTCGAGTTCCTGAAAGCAAACGGCTTCTTCCGTCTCCGCACCGTGAATTCTGACGGCACGGTGACGTTCGACTTCATCCGGATTGACGATGGCATCATAGAGCGCACCTCTCCCGTCGAGATCCGGGATTTCATCCGCGACTACATAGACAGCACATGCCGGGAATACATAGTCAAGAATTTCTTCCGGGAAAAGATGGATTCCATCCTGGCTGACAAGAAGATGGAGAACCTGGCGCGTATCGAGAACGACTTCGACGATTTCAAGCCGGAGCTGCAAAAGCTGTATTACAACAACGGGGCCGTCGAAATCACCTCCGGCGGCATCGTGGCCGAGCAGCCTATGTGCAATGTGTGGCGCACCCGCATACTTCCGCGCAAGTTCCGGCGCGTTCCGATCATCTCCGACATCAGCCTTGTCGACGGGAACTTCCTGGTCTACCTGACCGAGGAAGGGAAAAGATGCGAGTTCCTGCAGTATCTCATCAACACATCCAACTCCTTCTTCACCCACGACGAGCCGCGTGAACTTACGCCGGCCGAGCATTCCGAGCTGATGCGGCATCTGGTCAACAAAATCACCTCGATCGGGTTCCTGCTTTGCGAATACAAGTTCCCGACCGAATGCAAGGCGGTGGTGGTGCAGGACCACCGTATGGCCGAAGTCGGCGCGAGCAACGGCGGTTCCGGAAAGTCCATCCTCGGGACGGCCATCGGGAAGGTGATACCGCAGATCGTGTTCGACGGTAAGAAGGATGAGACCGGCCAGTTCTTCTTCGAGCGCGTCAGCCTGGCCACCCGCAATCTTTTCATTGACGACGTGCGCACCAATTTCAATTTCGAGCGTCTGTTCCCGATGATTACTGGAGACATGATCATCGACCGGAAGAACATCGGGGCTCTTGAGATTCCTCTTGAGAAGTCTCCGAAAATTCTTATCACCACCAACCATGCCATCAACAAGTCGGAAGAGGATGCCACGCGCCGACGCATAATCTACATGGAGGTCTCTGAATGGTACAACCCTGAACACACTGTCATCGATGATTTCCACCATATGCTGTTCAATGACTGGGCGGCGGATGACCAGTGGGTGTTGTTCGACAACCTTATGGCCGAGTGTGTGATGTACTACATGCGCTCGTTCGAGCAGCACTGGCACCGCGAGGGGGTTGGTGCCGTTCCGCCCCCGATGGACAATATCCGTTTGCGCTCTTTGCGCCAGGAGATGGGTGAGGGTTTCTTCCAGTGGGCCGAGGAATACTTCGACCCCTCCGGGTCGAAGCTCAACGAGCGCGTCCCGCGCAAGGAGATGTACCAGGCATTCGTCGACAACATCGGCCACGGAGGCCATTCCGTGTCGCCTACCGGTTTCCGGCGCAAACTCGAGTCTTTCTGCAAATTCAAGGGGTATGACCTTAACATCAGGAGCAAGGACAAGTCAGGACGTTCATATGTCGACTGGCGCAAGAAGAACAAGTCCGAGTCATTCATCGGTCTGGCCGACAAGTCCGGCGGAGCTGAGTATTTCACGGTCTATTCCCCCACCGAGGAAAACAATTTGAAACCTTTCTGATTATGATCTCTCCTGTAATTGTCATGGATGCCGTCTGTTCCGAGGCCGGACTGACGAAGCGGCAACTCGTCTCGAGATGCCGGAAACTACCATATGTGGCGGCGAGGATGCTTGTCATGCTGCTCCTTTACCGCGAGGGCTACACCGACATCCGGATAGCCTGGTTTCTTGACCGGGCAAGATGCACTGTAACCCTGCAACGCCGGAAGGCCATGGATTATGCCGCCACCAACAAGAATTTCAACAAACGTTACCAATCGCTCAAGCAAACCATCGAAAATGCAAGACTCCACGCCCCTCAATCCGTTTGAGAACCTGCGGCACGAGGAATACCCCGATGCCGTGCCGGAGACACAGTTCTCGACATATTGCGTCAGCGACCATCCCGCGGAACAGATATCCATCCTCCTGGCTGAACCTTTTCCGGGCAGATGGGTGGCCGGTTATTCGGTCTACTGGGCCAACGGCCGTCGCCATTCTTATCTGGAGCCGTCACTCTCCAACGGCTGGTTCTCTTCCCGTAGGAATGCCATTCTCTTCTATCTCGGATTTATGAAGGGCTACCTGAGGCATTTCATCCAGCCGAACCAGCTGGCGATTGAACACGCGATTTCACGCAATTCGCAGACAAGCATCTTTGATTCATTGTAACCACATAATATTCACAAACCATAATTTTTTTGAACCATGTCAGTCAATTTTGACCACATCCCCTTCGGCTTTGGCTGACCCGCGGCTCAGACAGCCCGGGAAATCGAGGATGTCACTTTCGAGGACATCACCGACAATCAAGGACCACAGAATACCGATGACTCCGGAGCCGCCAGAGCCCGGCGTAAGCAGGTTGCGGCCGCAGCTATGGAATTCGCCAACCGGAATACGGCTGGCAAGACAGATGACCCTGCGTTTTACATCATTGCGAGTCTTACTTCGTTGCCGGAGCTGATTGGTGTGATGAAAATGTGCCATCCTCTGCTGATGCCGGGGAATTCCGGCGCAAATGTTCTTAAGCGTCCAAAAAACACGGAGAGGACATTATGAAGGAGGATGATTGCGACTTTTTGTTTGCCGCTCTCTGTTCTATGTTGTTCTCCGCCGGAGCGCGTTGGGCGTATGAACATCCGGCACAGAAAAAGTAAACAGACGACACTACCTCAAAAAACTCGAGTTATGAACCAACAACTGATTTCAATCATCAACGGCATCGACATTGTCACCGTTGAGCGTGACGGGGAAATCTTTGTCCCCATCAAACCTGTCTGCGAGGCTATCGGCGTAGATGCTAAAGCCCAACGCGCAAAACTCCAAGAGGATGAGTTTTTTGCGTCAACCGGGGCGATTATCACCTCAGTTGACCACATTTCACGATTTATCCATCAATTATGAAAAATCAAGTAATCGCTACAATCAACGGCATCGAAATCTCTGCCGTTCTCGATGAAAATGGCAACATCTTCGTCCCGGTTAAGCCAATCTGTCAAGCCTTGACAATCGACTTCTCGGCCCAGGCTCAACACATCAAACGACACTATATCCTCGCTTCAACCGTGGTTATTATAACCACAGTTGCAACTGATGAAAAGGATCGCGAAATGTTGTGTCTCCCGCTCGAATATGTCTACGGTTGGCTCTTTACGATTGATGCCGGGAGGGTCGCCGAGCCTCGCCGTGAGGCCGTCGCGAACTACCAGATCGAATGTTATAAGGCTCTCTACGACCACTTCACCGGGTCGATGCGCCGCACCATCGAGACAAACAACCTCGAGATTGACCTGCTCAAGCAAGTCAACGACGCCATCTCCCGGGAGAAGGCGGCCAAGGCCGACAGGAAAAAGGCCGAGGACGCGCTGACGAAGCTACGTTCCGAACGTCTCAACCCGCGACCATCCCTCTTTTCGTAGCCAATCGAAAAAAATATCACGTTTCCGTTATTTTTTTTGCTGGAAAATTTGGATATATCACGAAAACGTTATACCTTTGCATAGGTAATCAAAACAAGACCTTTGACATAATGAAATGGAAAGAACTGATTAAAATCGCTACCGCCAAGGGGTATAGGTTATACTCCCACGGCAAGAAACATGACATCTACGTCAATGACAACGGCGAGCGTCTGGTAGTAGAAAGACACGGCTCGCAGGAAATCCGGAAAGGCCTGATGAACTCGATTAAAAAGCAATTAGGTCTCTGAACAAAGAGGGGGAGCGGGTCTCCCCTTTCCCCTCTCTTAAAAACAAAGTCATTAGCCACCAACACCCACCCGAATATGAAAGTAAGCATAGAAAAACAATCGGACGGCTCATACATAGCCTACAACACGACCGGTGAAAAAGTACAGCTTATAGGCACCGGGGACACCGTGAAAGAGGCAAAGGAGGATTTTTTCAACTCCATCGATGAAGTCAAGGTAAGCTACGTCGAACTCGGGGATGATATGCCCGCCTGCCTCGGCGAGGAGATTGAATTCCGCTTTGACATTTCCTCTTTGTTCGAGTATTATTCGATGTTCAACGTCAGCGCCCTCGGACGCTATCTCGGCATCAACGACAGCCTTATGCGCCAGTACCGCAAAGGAGACACCCCCATCTCCGACAAGCAGCTCGAGAAAATCGAGGCCGGGATACACCGTCTCGGAACAGAGCTGGCCACTCTTCGTCTTGTTTGATTACCACTCCATTTCATTTCAAGAGTGGCCACCCCCCCGCCTGTCACGGCGGGGGTGTTTTGTTTGCGGTGTCGTGGAATTTGTGTATTTTTGCGACATAGTAAACCAGCTGGTGTCGAATATGAAACCCACATTCTTGTTGATTCACGCCGAATGCGTGAACGAATGCCGCGACGCGGTGTGTCATTTGGTGCTTTGCCCGGTCATCGAAGGAGACCGCCGGGAATCCATCGAGTTTTTCTTCAACCCGGAAGCCCCGTTCTGCTTCGTCCGGTCGGGAATCACCGAGGACGATGTCGAGTCTTTCCCGCCTTGTCAGGAGCAATGGCCTGAGGTGGATGCCATCCTTGATGATTTCGAGCTGCTTGTCAGCTCGGCCGATGGCTACACCGCGGAATCGCTGTGTGGCACTCTGACGCGCCTTGGCGTGGATTTCAATCCCCGCCGCTACTGCAATGCCAAATCGATATGCAGACGTTCGCTTGACGAGCTGTCCTACAGTCTCGATTATCTCAGCCATTCGGTTCTCAGGCGTGGTCTTAAGAGTTATGACCCGGTCTGTGTGGCCGAGAGATGGTGTGATGTCGTCGTGGCCGCAGTCGCCGGTCTCGGGGATTCCTCTATGGCGGATTTCCTGGACCGGGTGAGAATCACTCCCGGGATGATTTCCCCGGACGGCTTCGAGCGCGCCTCGATGACGCGCGACTACGAGAAGCGCAAGGCCCGGAAGTTCGACCCGTCGAAGGTGGCGGTCGATGCCCGTCCCGACAATCCTCTATTCGGGATGAACGTGGTGTTTACCGGGACCCTTGAGTCAATGACCCGTGACATGGCCCGTGAGTCTGTCGTCAAGGTCGGCGGCTTCGCCCCGTCTTCCTTGAACAGCTCTACCGACTTCCTTGTGGTCGGCAACCAGGATCTACGGGTTGTCGGTGAGAAGGGCTTGTCCGGCAAGATGAAAAAGGCCGCGGAAATGCGCTCGAAGGGGCTGCCAATCGAGGTCGTCAATGAGTTTGACTTCCTTGAGATGTTGGCACAGTGAGACTCCTATGCCGAGAAATTATAATTAAAAATGTTTATATATGAAGAAGATTAAGTTTGCTATGTTGTTTTGCTCAATGGCACTGTTGTTGCTGGTGTCAGGCTGCTGTGCGAAACCTATGTTTCTACAACAAATGTATTACATCGATTACTACTCTGGTGGTCTAAATGGGAAAGTGTTTATCACGGAGTCTCCCAGTGTGTCGTTTGATTACGAGCCTCTTGGCTCAATTGTGGTATCCGAAGAATCTGGTTATGTGTCAAAGAATAAAGACACTTTCAAGATTTACAAGCTAAAGGGGGATGATGTCTATGCGGGCAACCTCCCTTGGAGCAAGGAAGAGCAGGAAGCGGCAAACCTAAGCAACATTTACCGAGGAGCTGACTATGAGTCCGCGTTACAGGCGGCTTCGACAAAAGCTATTGAAATGGGTGGAGATGCCATTATTGGGCTTAAAATCAAGTCATGGGGGTATAGGATTCAACTAAACGGTAATAAACATAAGGACGTTACGAAGCTCATCATTGTTTCCGGCATGGTTGTGAAACGGAAATAACTTGATTCTACCGACAGGAAAACTGACTAAGAAACACAGTCGGCTAATCATTTTTTTTGTGATTTTCTTTGGCCGTATGAGTGCGGTGTTGTAACTTTGCAGTGCTAACAATCTCGGTAGGTCGCCTACCTCGCCCGAGCGCGATTAATGCTCGATGATAATAGCGGGCTTTTTTTATGCCTGTTTTGTCGGGAGTTTATGTCCCGACCATACATATCAGCCTTTTCGGCTACCATCCGAATCAGTTATGCGCTCGCAAGAGTAGGCATCGAGATTGTTAGCAACGGATTGGTAGCCGTTTTTTTGTCTACCTTGCTAACAATCTTGATGCAAATGAAAGCATTATCATCCAACACCATCGCGCTCAATCAGGGCGCATCAACCCGTATCGTAACGGGCGCAGTCTCCACAACCATCAGGCGCGTCATCAGCGTCATCAGCGTGGTGGCCTCGGCCATCCTCGCGCCGGTGGCTTACCTGCAATGCGCCGCCGGGAACCCGTCGCTGCCCGTGATACTGGGCGCGGCCATGGCCATCCTCGCCGGGGCGTTCCTCCCGTCATCCACCTCCAGCCGGAAAGGAGGTGAGTTATGATGTACTTCATTGAATCAGTGCACACGTTGTCCACCACCGGCAAATCCCGCAAGGGTGCTCTTCTGCAAGCCGTCGCCAATCGTTTCGAGCATGCAATCCTCGTCGATAAAACCGCCCTTGAAGCATTCATCCGTCAATTACAGTGCCTGGTCAACGCCGTAAACGCCCGGTATAAAGGCAAGACGGTGTTTCTGGAGTACAGCCTCGACTCCGGCCACATCTGGGCGCACAATGGTAGCACCGGCCACGAGTCTTACATATTCTCGATAGGTTATGCTCCCGTCGGCATTGACCTGAGGGCGCATACCGTCCGCAACGAGATTACAGACTCGCTTTTCAATCTCGACCGCCCGCTGCTTGCGGAATACCGTAAGGAAGCCTACGAGGAAGGAGGTGAGAGATGAGACGCGACCCGCTTGACCTCCCGAAAATCAGAATCGACCAGATGGACGTGGAGATTGGCCCGGACGACATTTCCCGTGAGCCGGAGACCGTGACCGGAGTCACAATCGGAGTGACAGTCCAGGGAGCTTCCTCCGGATTTCTCGTCCTCGACTGCGAGTCGGATTTGTTCCTTCTCCGCGAGAAAATCGACGAATACATCACCGAACACGAAATCAAAGAGCCAGAGACCTATGAGTAAGCGCAAGTCAATCATTTACAAACAGAAAGCAGCCGGGGATTCCACCCCCCCGAATTTTCCTCCGGAATGTGCCGGGGGAGTGCCGGAGGAACCCCGGGCATACAGTGTGCTGGGCGACTGGCTGGCGCGTTTCGAGCCTGCCCGGTCGATCGACGACGGCCGCGTGGAGCTTCGTTCCACGGTCGACATCATCAACGAGCTGTCCACCATGTGTGACCTCGAGATACGCGAGGTGGTGGCCTATCTGACCGGGAAAGGCTATCATTCATACCACGACTCCGACGGAGTCCACGGTTGGATGCTCAAGCGTATCGACTGACATTCTTTTCTTCTGCGATTCCATCACCATATGTGAATGGCGGCCCTGTCCGGGAGGATGGGGCCGCTTCACGTCATGGGTGGATGACGTTCGGGATTTTTCATACGGAGCGCAGCGGAGTATGAAAACATCACGCGTGGTATTCTTCAATAAATCCTAATACATATATTACACCTGTATACACACGCGTGTAATATGCGCCCAATATAACCACAAAATCAATGGTTGTCAAGCATACAAGCAACTTTTCGGGCGGGGAGTTACAAACATTCCGACATCGCGGTTTTCTCCCAAATTGGCTTACCCCCGCGCCCCCACAGGGAAGGAGATGGAGGCAAGTGCGTCCGTGCGCCACGGAGGCACAGTCGCGGACATCCGGCCACAGGGGGCGCGGGGGCGCGCACGCCTGACGTATGCAAGACCGTCGGGATGGATGTGCGTCTCACCCGGAACAGGCGTTTTACGCGAAAACGGCAGTTGTTTTTTATTTTTTATTTTATATGAACTTAAAAAAAGAGGTGCAACAGTACAAAAAAACTGTTTGCGTTTGCAAACCAGCTGTTTACGTCCGCACCTTTTCCGTACTTTTACCGTACTTTTAGGATTTCGTACAGTACGGTGTCGGCCCCGTACTGTACGGATTCCAGGAACGTACTATTTTTTCAAGGGGTAACGGTTTGATTTATAGTTGGTTGCCGCTCCGCGCACCACTGCACCGCCAATCCCTGGCACTCTTCCGTATATTGCGAAAAAAAACACACACCCGTTTCATCCGAAAGTTGCAAACATCGTTTCCGGATTTATGCCGTAAACGCTATCTTTGTGGCTGATTTCCTTTGATATATGTTGATTTACCTTAGGCTCAGCGATTATCTGGCGCAGTGGTTTGTTGATGACCAGGGAGGAAACCGCCCGGTCAAGCTCAAGAGAGGCTCGATGGAGTCTGACATCCTGGAGATGTTTCTCCAGCCCCCTCCCGAGGGATATGTCCCCGACCTCCCCGCCGAGGGGAGCCTGGCCATTGAGCTGCCGAACTTCCGCCACAAGGACACACGTTATTGTTTCTATCTGCCGGACAAGGCGCGGGAGGCCCTTACCGACTGCATCCGCACCCGGTTCGACATCGACATGTGGAACTCGCTCCACCGTTTCTCGAACATCCTCCGGCGACAGGATCATCTGATATACGCTTTCATGGAACGCCACAACATCGAGATCAATGACGCGAATTTCTGCGCGATCCAGAAACGCTACCAGCGTAAACGCGACATATACAAACGCGCCATCCGGCGCAAGAAAAGTTCACAGAAATGACCCCGACTTCGAGGGGGTGTTTTCGGATTTGTCCGATTTGTCCTCCCCCCTCCGGCGCGGGACATTATGACGTTAACCAAGAATCTGCCAATGGGTTCCCCGATACAGATACTCCCGGGCATCAAGTCTATCGGATGGCTTGACTGCCGCAAACTCCACCGTTTTGTCGGACTCCTGAGCGAACGTTTCGGGGAGCTGGCGGCGGTGAACACCACGGTCAACCGGATTCGTTGGTTCTCCGGGGCGGATTGCCGCCGCGAATGTGGATTGTCAGAGGGACGTTACTCCGAGAAGGCCACCCTCAGGTTCTCGACCGACGAGGCCATCCCCGACGGTGTGCCTCTGGGATTCGTGGTCGAGACCCCCGACGGCGACATGTTCCTTATCGGATCGAGGGAGCCGCCGTTCCCGGCCGTGTCGGTGACCCGCACCGCCGGTTCCCCCGGCGGCGACAGCGCGGGGTTCAGTTATGAGATAAGCCATGTGGGGCTGCGGACGATGGTTCCTTGCCTCGCCTGGTTCTGACGCTGATTGTTTTTTATGAGTGATAGATTTAGGGTAAGATAAGTAAGTATGTGGTAATTATTAGAATCTGATTGGTTTGTTCTTTGACTGTACTAATGTGTGATTGATTCTCCGGGAGGAGAGACGTTGCAAATACTTGTTATACCAGCTTGAATGGCCGTCCGCGCGTGAGCGTGGGCGGCTTTTTCCGTGGCATGTAAGCCGTTCCTGACTGATTCCGGGGCTGTTTCAAGTCTTTTCGGCTCTTTGGGGAGAGAGGTAATTTTGAGGTGAAAATATTGATGCCGATGTCTAAAACAAATTATCACCTGAGACTGAAAGGATATGTCGGAGGGTGGAATTTCCGAAGTTCCACGGTCGACGAGACCCTCGCGGCGATGGAAGGCAAACATGTCGATGTGCTGATAGACTCAACCGGAGGTTCGCTGGCCACCGGCCTCTCCATATCCGCGGCCTTCCGCGACCATGGCGATGTCACCGTGCATTTCGTGGGGCTGAACGCCTCGGCGGCCACCATCGCCTCGCTCGGGGCGAAGCGTGTCACCATCGATGCCGGGGCGATGTATCTCGTCCACAAATGCTCGATGGGCTTCTTCAAGTGGGATTCCATGAATGCCGACGAGTTCTCCCGCATGATCGAGGAATGCGAGAAGACCAAGGAAGACCTTGACAAGCTCGACCTTAACTGCGCAAGGATGTATGCCCGCCGCTGCAAGCGCAAGACCGAGGATCTCCTCGAGCTTATGAAGCGTGGCGGATGGCTGACTCCCCAGGAGGCCCTCACCTGGGGCTTCGTCGACGAGATCACCGAACTGGAGGAGGATGCCGCGGCGGTGCTTACCGAGTCGGTGGCCTCCGCCCTGGCCGTGGCCGGTCTGCCGCTTCCCGACATGCCGGTGGCGCAGCAGGGATGGCAGCAGCCAATCTCCAGACTTATATCCGCGATATCCTCAATCTTCAACCGCGATTCTTCCACAATCATCAACAATGCTATGAACAAGACCTACACATTCATCTGCGCGGCCCTGGGGCTCCAGGCCATCACCCTTTCCGACAGCAAGGCCTCGCTGACAGATGACCAGATGTCAAAAATCGAGGACGCAATGAAGGCTGCTGACGAAAAGGCCCGCGGTCTGGAGGCCAAAGTGGCCGAGCTCACTTCAAAAATCGAGGCCAAGGACTCTGACATCGCCGACCTCCAGGCGAAGCTCGACTCAAAGCCGGCCGAGGATTCCAAGAAGGTGACGGAGACTTCCCGCCATACTCCCGCCGCCGACGAGGATGACTTCGTGACAGTCGGAGCTTCCGCGAAGAAGCTCTACGACATACTCCCCTGACCTTTTTCCTAAAACCTTTAACTTTTATCTTTTCTATGGGTAAATTAGTCTTTACCGAGCAGGATTTCCAGAAGGCGGCCATCAAGTTCCGCAAGGAACTCCTGCGTCTGCCTATCATAGGCATACAGGAGACTCTCAAGTACATGACCGCCCGTCCCGGCGTGACATACGCCGAGCAGGTGGGCTCCACATCGGTGGATGTCGAAGTCGCTCCATACAAGCCCGGGCAGAAGACCGACGCCAATCTCGACCTGGTGATCCGCACGCTCCACACCTACTTCGGCTCTGTCAACGCGGACTTCGAGCCTAACGCGGCCATCCAGACGCTCCTTGGCCATCACGCTTCGATGGGTATGGATGACGGACAGAAATCCACCCCGACCGCACGCGAGGTTCTCGCGCTGGTGGTCAAGAGTGTCTCCCAGGCTCTCAACAGGGCCATATGGTCGGCCAAGCGCAATGCCGCCGGCAACAAGACAATCGACCTCTTCGACGGATTCGACACCATCACCAAGGCCGAAATCGAGGCGGGGACAATCGCGGCCTCGGAGAAGAATTATCTCAAGCTCGACCAGAAGATCACCGCCGCCAACGCTGTCGACGTGTTCAAGGATATTCTCTTCTCGCTCGACCCGTCGCTGCGCAGCGAGCAGTGTTTCCTCTATTGCGACTACGCCACCGCAGACGCTTACAATGAGGGTTACCTGATGACCCACTCGGGAATCGTCTACAATGACCGATACAACCAGGTGGCCGTCGAAGGTTCCAACAACAAGCTCATCATCGTCCCTCTGGCTTCAAAGGAGGGTTCGCAGTTCATCCACGTCTCCCCAAAGCGCAACATGCTCGTGGGCTTCGACCAGCAGAGCGACCTCGAGTCTGTGAAGGTCAAGGAGTATGCTCCTGACATCCTGACATTCATGATGCGACTTTTCTTCGGTACGCAGTTCGAGAGCATCGACCGCCGCCGTCTCTTCGTCGCCGAGCTCGCAGCCGATGCCGGCGCGTGAGCCTGCCGACGTGGAGAAGGCTGATATGTCCAACCGTTTTTTCTCTTGATCACTATGGATAAGAAATGCACATCGATACAGAAGTCGCTCGGATGGTGCCAGGGCACTCCTGAGCTTCCCGGCGTCAAACGTCGTATCTTTTACCTATCGTCAAGTTTCATCGTCACATATCCCCAGCTGCCCCGCGACGAGTTGGGGCGCGTGACCTCGGCGGTGCTCGCGGGTTCTTTCGTGCTGTCGGCCGATGCCAAGTGGAAGTATATCGACATACTTCCCGGCAAGTCGCAGCTCACATCCGAGGCACAGAATGAGTACCCCTCGCAGACCCAGCTCAACAAGCTGGTGGCCGTGCATCCCGGAGTGGGGCAGGAGGCCTCTGCGGCCGCCGCCTACATCAACAACACCAACAATGTCTTCATCGTGGAAGACATGAAGGGAAGTTACCGAGTCCTCGGCAACGACAAATGGGATACCAAGTCCACGGTCGCCCAGGATCTCGGCCAAGGAGCGACCGGCACGACATCCACCACCATCAATGTCGAGGTCACCGATGAAGTGCCGGCTCCGTTCTATGTCGGTGTCATCGAGACGGAGGATGGCGACATCGACTGCTCGGGTACGGAACCTGACGCGGGAACAGGAAATTGAGTCCGGATTTTTTGACTTCTTTTGTTTTCTCCGACAAGACCGGGGCCGGTTCTCCGGCGCCGGTCTTTTTGACTGGACACTATGGATCACAAATTCACCGAAAGCATAAAACAGTGGCTCGACACTCCGGAAGCGGAACGTGATTACGAGCTTGGAGCGTTGTACCTGCTCAAATTGTCGGGCAACCGAATCCTTTACCGCACGATAATGGTCAATCCCGCCGGAAAGAAGGAGCATATCGAATACCAGCTGCAGAAATACTATGATTTCAGGGTCAGGGAACTCACCCACGACCAGGTGGCGGAGCTGTCGGCGCAGGCCGAGCGTATCGTGACGGAGCGCATCCCGCTCGCGGCCAAGGCTGACTCCGCCCCAAAGGGGAAACGCCCCGACCACGATTCTCTGCCGCCTGAAATCACAGCCCTGTATGACGATAACCTCTTGATTCTGCGCCGGATGCGTGAGGTGCATCTGAGGTTGCGGAGCTTGTCGCTTGAGAACGCCACCTGCCCCGATTCCGAACGCTACCCGTTCGTGAAGGAGATTGTCGAGCTTGACAAGAAGCTGCACAAGAACTGGGAGGTGTATGACAGTTATGTCCCGGCAACCGCGCAGGCTGCGGTTCCGGAGACTGAGGCCAAGAAGCCCCGTCGCAAAACCGCGAGGAAGTCAGCGAAACCTTCTGCCGGATGAGACGTGGCCTGAAAGTCTCCGACTGCCTCCAGCCTTTGGCGGAGAAACCTTACCAGGCTTATCTGAGCAACCTCCTGCAGGTTGCTGATTTGCTGGAATGGATTCTCGGGCAGACCGGCCCGGCGGAAGTGTGGCTGACCTCTTTCTCCATTTCCGAGGAGTTTGTCAGGCGCATATTCCACATCTCTCGTTCGGGCAACGTCAGCCGCTTCAATCTTGTGCTCGACCACAAGGCCACGAACAAGACCCTCAGGCTGTGGGCTTTCCTGACGCAGGTGGTGGAACGCACATACCTCGCCGACAATCATAGCAAAATCCTTTTGGTGCTGGGTGCCGATGGCTCATCTGTCGCGGTTGTCACATCCCAGAACCTGACAAGGGGCAACCGCCACGAGTCGGCGTTTGTCACCACCGACCCGGAGATTTTCGCTTCTCTGCGGATCCAGGTGGAAAATCTAATCGAAAATCATTCTGTGGCCCTCCATGAATTATTCCGACAACGTATTGGGGAAGATTGAGGAATATGCCTCGATTTATCTCAAGATATCCGACATCGCGGTGCTTGTCGACGTGCCGGCCGACGAGCTGCGCGCCGACATCGCCGACCGTTCTACTGACGTGTCAAAGGCTTACCTGCGCGGCAAGGCCGGCTCCAAGGTGAAGCTCCACTCACAGGAGATGTTGCTCGCACAGGTGGGGTCTCCTCTCGCGCTTGAGAACGCCCGGGCCAACCTGCTTGATATGGAAGACGATGAGTAACATATCCACACTTGACCTTTGCCGGGCGCATCTTTTTGACGCTGAGTCGGACATCGTGGCCAAATATGGCCAAGGAGCGGCCGACAGGGTGATTCGCGCCCGGACAATGTACAACTGGCGGATGTCAAATCCGGAAGCCACCGACAGGCAGTTCGTCAGCGAGTTCAAGTCACGGTTCCCGATGGGAAAGAACGTGGCCAGGGAATACCTCCGGGTGGTCAATGTGCTGCTTCCGTCTCTGTCGGAACAGAGCCGCGACTTCCACAGGTGGCGCACCAATGAGATGCTGCTGGAGACTTACCAGATGGCCAAGGCCCGCAAGGATGCCAAGACCATGGAACGCGCGGCGACTTCTTACGGCAAGCTCAATGGTGTCGACCAGACCGAACAGGAGAAGATTCCTTTCCACCTGCTGATGGTGCAGCCGTTTGTGCCTACTTTCGATCCTTCTGTCCTTGGCATCAAGCCGATTCCCGGCATCGAGCAGAAAATCGACAAGCTGCTTGAGAAGTACACCTCGGAGATGCAGGACATAGAGGATGTTGATTTTGAGGATGCCGACCTGGAGGAAGATGAACTTTTTGCCAGATATGACGATGAATCAGAACCAGTCTCAGAGGCCGGAGGTATACTTTAACCGGCCACAGCATCTCGCCCAGCTCGTGGGCGCGAACACCACCGTCATCGTGGCCGGACGACGTACTGGAAAGACTGACTCCATCGGTGCTCCTTTTGTCTTGCGCAACATGCAGCGTATGCCGGGCAGCACGGGGGGTATCGTGGTGCCGACGTTCAAGCACGGGCTGACGAACACGATCCCCGGACTGTTGGCGGCCTGGAAACGTTGGGGTTACATAGAGGGGGTGCATTATGTGGTCGGCAAGAAGCCTCCGGCGGAATTTGCCAAACCCCTCACTCCTCCCCACCAGTGGGAGAATGTCATCGCTTTCCATAATGGCTCCGTGGCCATTCTCATTTCTCAGGATCGCGCCGGTTCGTCGAACGGACTGACGCTTTCGTGGCTGCTTATTGACGAGGCGAAGTTCATCAACTTCGAGAAGCTCAAGGATGAGACTTTCCCTGCCAATGGCGGAATAAAATCCCATTTCGGCCACCATTCGTTCAATCATTCCATTATGATACTGAGCGACATGCCACAGACCAGTAAGGGTTCGTGGTTCTTGCGTTACCGAGAAAAGATGGATCCGGAGCTTATCAAGGCCATAGAGGGGGCGATATATGAGATTTGGCGGGTGAAGGAACGAGTGAGGGATTTGCGGCGAAACCGGATGCCGGTGCCTTCATATCTCAAGACAAGGCTCAGGTCTCTTGACCGCAAGCTCAACCAGATGCGGTCGGTGGCGGTTTATTACAAGGAATACTCCACGATCGAGAATCTCCAGCTGCTCGGTGAGAATTACATAAAGCAGATGAAGCGAGACCTGACCCCGTTGACGTTCCAGGCTTCGATTCTCTGCCGGCGTATCGGGATAGCCAAGGATGGTTTTTACTCCTCGATGCGTGAGGGGCACAAGTACGATGCCAACAACAACCGGTATCTCGACTCGCTCGGACTGGATGCTTGCATCCGTCATCCCGATGTGCTTGAGACGATGTCCTCCATCGCGGATGACGATGTGAATCCAAATGAGCCTATCTGCATAGGGATGGACTACAACGCCAACATCAACTGGATTGTGGCTGGTCAGCCGAATGGCCGCAGGCTGAATGTCGTCAAGTCGTTCTATGTCAAGTTCGAACGTAAGCTCCCGGAGCTTGTGGGGGATTTCTGCGATTATTACGCGTCACACAAGAACAAAACGGTGGTTTATTACTTTGACTCCACGGCCCTCGGCTCGAATTACGCGGTCAATGAGCAGGATTTCCGGTGGGTGGTTGTCAATGAGTTCGAGCGTGGAAGCTGTGTATCTGGGAAACCCCATGCATCACCAGGAGAAGCATCTTCTCATAAACAGGGGATTCGTCGGCAAGCAACGCCTGATGCCTTTCTTCAACCGCTCCAACAACGAGGATTTGATTCTGGCCATTCAGGCAGCCGGGGTGAGCGTCGGACGCAATGGTTTCCATAAATACAAAGCCGGCGAGAAACTGGCGGAGACTGAGGAGAATTTGCTCGAACACCGACCTGACGGCACCGACGCTTTCGACACGCTTTACATCGGATGCGAGAAGTTCCCCTACCGTGATTCCTACGCCTTGGTCACAGGTGGCATCATGTGACGGGGTTTGTCTTTTCCACGGTAATCCTGATGATATATTTTTGTGCCATGGCTCACGAAATCCAATATCGTCCTTCCGGCACTGTTTTTTCATCATCGTTGCCGGATATCCCCGTCCGGGTCGACGGGGATTTCGTGGATGTGCGGCTGTCCCATCCTCTGGACGGGGTGCTGCTCCAGGAACGTCTGTACCCGTTCAACGGGAGTGTGACGTTGTACGACTTGCGTTCCTTGATTGAGGAAGCGATGCGCGGACGGCGCGTTTGCGTAAGTTCCTATCTCCTTGAGGTGTCCTCCGGCGATGAGTCCTCCAAATATGACAGCGTGGCGATTCGTGTGCTGTACTGTGACAAGGTGATTGCCTCGGGGGATTTGTACGGCTTTACGGAAGAAAATTTCCTCACGACCCTCGATGTGCGCCGGGTCGCTCCCGGTGCATCCTTCCCGGTTACGATGTTCTGCCGCTCCGGAACTGTCCCGGATGTCCGGATAAAAGCCCGGTATCGTGTGGCCGGGGAGGATTCCATCCGTGATTGTTCCTTCCCCTTCCGTTCCGGCCAGCAGAATTCCGAGGACAGTTACATCTCTTTCGAGGTGGGAGTGGATTCCGTGAAGTCCTCGACAGTGGAGATGACAGGCTATATGGATATCGAACTGCGGGGCTTCACCGTGTCGTGCGGCCAACGTTTCCTGCATGTGTATGTCGATGAGTCGCTTTCACGTGGACGGGCTTTCATTTTCCGTAATTGCTTCAATGTCCCGGAGCTTTTCCAAATGAGGACTGTCACGGTCGGGAAGACGGAAGTCAGCCGCTCGACGGCGACTCTGACTTCCAAGTCGCGGTTTTATGACCAGACTGTCTCGAAGACTTACGAGTCCGACACCGACAGCCTGACTTTCGATGAAGCTGGGTGGATTGACCAGTTCCTCTGCTCGAGGGATGTTTCTGTCATAGAGCCTGGGCGGCCTGGTGCGGCGCGGGTATTGAGACCGGTGTTGATAACATCATTCACTTGCGGAATCTCCGATGGCGACGAGTCGCTTAACTCCGTGAAGTTTTCGTGGCGTTACGATGACGACCGTCCGGCTGTGGCCCTGAGGGTCTCGCCGGGCATATTCACATCACCTTATAATCCAGTTTTCAGCTGATGGCTCAATCCATACATATTTCTCAGGCGAGGTCTATGTTGAATTCCGGGGAACCGGTCTCTGTCTCCGTATGGAAGTCCGATGGTTCTATAATGGAACTGCGCGGGGCAGTCTCCCTGAGGTATTCTTTCTATGGCGGTTGGCGGAATATGAAGGTGATCGCGTCCGGACAGACCCGGCGTGTCCGAGACTGTTGCATCTTCCGGATAAATGACCTTGAGGTCTATCTTTAACCTTTATCTTCATATGGATTATGGAAAGTCCAAGCTATCTGAATTATTGTTCGGTGGAGACCATCCCCGGATTTGACGCAAGCGCGGCGTTTTCCGTCGATTCATCGACGGTGTTCAGGGATGACAAGGATGTTGTCCCGACAAGGATATCCGATTCGCTGGAGTACATCCCATGGGGCGGAGACAATCTGATGCCTTATGACATAATCGACCAGATCGAGAGGGATGAGACGATGACCACCTGCCAGACGTTCAATGCCGAGGTCTGCTACGGTGCCGGACTTACATTCGATACCTCCGGCGCGTCATCGGAGGTTTGTGACATGGTTGATGATTTCATTCTTGACAATGACATTTCCTCTTATTTCCTCGGGGTGTGCCAGGACTTGAAATATTTCGCGTTCGCTGTGTCGGTCATCATCCTCAATGAAGCCGGCACCCGTGTGACTCGTCTCATCCGCAAGGAGGCCTGCTATTGCAGGTTCGCCCCGGCGGATTCTTCGGGACGCATATCCCGGCTCCTGTATGCCAACTGGCGCGATGTCGTTACCGAGGAGAATGTTGAAGTCATCGACATTCTTGACCCGGGTTCCCCGTGGTCTGATTTGCAGGCTCGTATCAAGGGCCCGGGCAAAAAACGAAAGTTCGCGATTGTGAGCCGTGTCCCCACTGTCGACTGCACATATTACCCCATACCTTATTACGCGTCATTGTTCAAAAGCAAGTGGTACAACATCAAGCAGCTCATCGCTGTCGCCAAGGAAGCCAAGCTTAGGAATTCCGCGCCAATCAAATACCATATCGAAATAAGCTCGAAATACTATGAAAGGATTTTCCTCGCGGAAGGAATTACCGACCGCAGGAAACAACAGGAGCGGATTGTCGAGGAGAAACAACACATCCTGGATTTTCTCACCGGGGCGCAAAACAGCGGTAAGGCTTGGTTTTCCACTTTCTATGTCTCTCCCGATGGGAAGGAACAGCACGATGTCGTGATAAACAAGATAACGGATGACAAGGAGGGCGGAGACTGGCAGACTGACATCCAGGAGGCCATCAACATGATTTGTTTCACGATGCGCGTCCATAGCAACCTTGTCGGCTCTGTTCCTGGAAAAGCCCAGTCGAACAACAGCGGAAGCGACAAACGGGAGCTTTACACAATCGCCCAGGCGTTGCAGAAGCCTTACCATGATCTTCTGTTCCTTGCCCCGAGGCTCGTCGTCCGGATGAACGGCTGGCGTGGGGTGAAGGTGACTGTGCCGTTCATACAGCTGACAACTTTGGACAAACATTCCGACGCTAAAAAAGTTACCACCGATGGAGACGCTGATTTATGATGCCGACACATTGCGGCGTTACATACCGAATGTGATTCGTAATGTCGAGGGGGAGATTCCTCTTTATGACAAGTTGTTGCCCTCCCTTAATCTCTCGCAGGAATGGTTGTGCACCCATTTTGTCCCGGCGGATATGCTGGACGGGGTGGTTGACGTGGCCACTCATATAGTGGCCGTGGACGCTTACCGGATGGCGATTCCGCAACTTGACCTGGTGTTGACGCAGAACGGCTTCGCGACGATCGGCAGCCAGAATCTCGTGCCGGCATCGAAACTCCGCACGGACAGGTTGCTCGACGGGCTGCTCAAGGAACGGGATGCCGCGCTCTCGATTCTGATTCGCCGGTTGCCGGGAATCAAGGGATGGATGGACTCGGCTCAGGGTAGATGGTTCTCCGGCTCGCTTTTCCCCTTCCTCGATGATATCCTCTTGCCGGATGCTTTTTCCGGAAGTTGGGATAAGTTCCTTGAGATGCGTCCGCTTGTCGAGAATGTGGAACGTGATGTGGCGGAAAGATGGATATCCCCGGAACTGATGGCGCATTTGCGGGTAAAGCATTTGGCGGGAGACCTGTCGAAGGAGGAGAGTGAGGTTGTCTCGATATTGCGTCCTGTGATAATGAAATCTGTGCAGGGTGCTCCGCTCGATGTCTGGCGGCTCAGCCATACGGTTGATTTCATCCGCAAACGTCCTGGGGCTTTCCCGTTGTGGGTGTCGTCCGAGACCGCCGGATTGTTCTCCCCTCCGGTTTTCCGCAACAAGAAGGACAGTGCAGGTTATTTTTTCTGATTATTATGGAATGCATCTCTTTGGATTTTGACGCGCCATCAGGATGGGAGTCCCTCTCCGATGAGCAGCTCAGGATGGTATGCTCGATGCTTGCCTCCGGGTTCTCATCTGAGGAAATCAAGGTGTTGTGTCTGTTCCGGTGGAACAAAATCAAGACCTTGAAGGCCACCCCCGGGTTTGTGGATGTGGAGCGTGATGGTTCGGTTTTCCGTGTCCGGACAATCTCATTGGCGGAAATCCTGCCGTCGTTGGGCTGGATTGATTCTATCCCGCAGATGCCCGTCAGATTGGCGGCTATCAATGGTCGTAAGGCGTTGCCAGCTGATTTTGAAGGTGTGCCGTTCGAGTCTTACATAATAGTGGATAACCTGTACCAGGGTTATCTGGTCACCCGTGACGGCTCCATGCTTGATGATATGACGGATGTCTTGTATGGGAAGCATATGGTTCTCGACCCGGCCGAGCGTGTCTCGGTCTTTTATTGGATGGCGTCGCTCAAGGGTTTCTTCGCGCGTAGATACAGCGATCTCCTGCAGCCGGCTGGAGCTTCTGATGGAAATATGCTTGGCCCGTCTCCTTCTTCTGTGGAAGATGCTATGAATGCACAGATACGGGCGTTGACGAAAGGGGACGTGACCAAGGAAAAGGAGGTTTTGTCGATAGACACCTGGCGCGCTCTCTCGGAGCTGAACGCGCAGGCGAGGGAATATAAAGATTTCAATGCCAGATATGGGAAAAAAACTTGATGGAAGATGGGACGCTGCCGCGTTCTTTGAACGGCTGACCGCCGCCAATCGCCTGGCGAGAGGGAACGGTTTCCGGTTCTGCCGTGTTTCCGGGCTCGAAGGTTTCGAGGAAGCTTTGTCCGTCGCACAGACGGACGTGGCGTTCGTGTGTGTGAGCGATATCGCTGACGGTTACACCGAGCTTAACAATTCCCCGCGCACTCGACGGGTGAAGACCGTGTTTCTCGCGATGCGCCATGCCGCCGAGGACATGGCCGCGCGTTCGAGGTGCATGGAACTTATGCGTGAGCTTTTCCGCCAGTTTGCCTCGGTGCTTATCCGTGAGAAGGTGAGATTGCAGGAGAAGTCCATTTATCTTGAGTCCCGGATATCATTCAATGAGATTGACAGGTATTTCTTTGCCGGATGTGCCTGCGCGTATTTCCAGATTTCCGTTGATTGTTTCACAGATTTGAGTTTTGACCCGGATGAATGGGAGCAGGGACAAGGCTTTGAATGAACGAAGACGGTATGTCAATTCGTTCAACGCCACGATGGTGAAGATTTGGCTTGAGCAAATCGCAGCCCTTGGGGTGGTCGATACGGGCGCGTTGTACCGTTCTGTGATTTCTCTGGGCGTGGCCGCCGATGGCAAGTATACCGATGTCAGGTTCACACATAAATTCAAGATGTACGGTCTGTATGTCGATTTCGGAGTCGGATCCAATACGCCTCTCGGAAATCCCGGGGATATTGGCCGGGACAATCCGCGTGTGCGCCGCCGCTGGTTTTCCCGGAAATATTACGCTTCGATGATGAACATCCGGGAGTTCTTCGCGGACAATCTTGGCAAGGATATGGCCGATGTCGTGTCCAATGCCATATCCAGGAGTTTCGCTATGAGGTTTACCTGACACGTCTTTTCTGTGGCGTTTCGTTCTCCCTACCTTTGTTTTGTTCTAATGTTCTTTGTATGGCTAAAGATATTGCATCCCTGACACGGCAGATAACCGAGTTCCGCCAGATTTTTTCCAAGGATTCCATTTCCCCGGAAACCCTCGGTTTTTTGTTGCAGTCGATTCTTGACACCCTTGATGACACCGTGTTTCAGCGTGTGGGTTCATTGGAGGGGGAGATTGCCCGAATCTCGGCCAATGAGGTCGGCCTCGCTGCGGCAAATCGACGCATCACCACCAACGCCGATAACATCGCGGCCACGAACGACCGCGTCACCACCAACGCCAACAACATCGCGGCCGCCAACGACCGCATCACCACCAATGCCAACAACATCGCGGCTGCCAACGACCGCATCACTGCCAACGTTGAGAGGATTGATGAAGCCCACAGGCGCATAACCGCGAACGTGGAGCGCATTGACGATGCCCACAGGCGCATAACCGCGAACGCCGACCAGATCACTGAGGCGAACACCCGCATCACCACCAACGCCGACCAGCTCAAAAAGCTTGTCTCCGACCTGGCCGCGCTGTCGTCATCGCTGTCGAACCACCGTTCCACGGAGTTCCTGACGCTGAAAGAGGCTGTCGACAGCCTTGTCTCGCAGTTCGACACCCTCATGGACGGGGACACCTCGGATGCCATAGACAATTACAACGAGATCGTCTCATTCCTCGACGGCCTAAAGGACTCCGACAGCCTGGCCATACGGCTGAGCGACCTTAACAAGAGGATATCCGACCTGAGGGGGGAGTATGACACTACGACACGGGAACAGACCGAGGCGGACAACCGCAGGCATGGCATATGCGCTGTCTGCAAGCCGGTCTCTTTCGAAGCCGGCCCGGATGGTGCCGCGTTCGTTTTCGAGTCCCACGACCTGAACGGGGAGGAAGTGGCTGGCGGCGAGGTCGAGCTGCCGGTGGCTTTCCCGCCCTCCGAGGGGAGCGGGGTTGTCCGTCCCACGCGGGGCGGGGCCGGCATCATCTCGGGGGAGGACTACGGCCGGTTCTCCGGGGCCGCGGATTTCACCGAGAGGCTTGCATCGGCGACAGCCCTGGGGGACATAGGGTTCTCGGCCTCGGCCGATGCTGTCAGCTTCACGCGTCCCAAGTACAGGCTCGACGGGAAGGAGGTGTGGGTGGACGATGACGGCAACCCCGTGATGGTCCCGACGGGAGGCCTGTGGCCGTTCCCGATGGCCTCGGAGACCCAGGCCGGGGCGGTGACGGCCACGCAGGTGGCGATGATAACCGACGCTCCCGAACGCGCCTTCCGCGAGGTGTGGAAGTCAGCGGGCTGCTCCGTCAAGGAGGATGCCGACCCTTCGGAGATGTATGTCTGCAACGGATTGGGTATGTCATACGCCGAGGCCCGCGCGGTCTACGCCGCCGGGGTGATGACCAATGACAACCGTCAGCTCCTGTATGCCCAGAGGAACATCCGGACACATCTCCCGCCGAGAATAGCCTATTCGATTACCACCGGAGAACGCACGTTCATCGGGTCTAAAGTGGAAGTGGTGAACGCGTCGCTGCTCACCCCGGGGACGGACTGTTTCAACGACTGCCAGAAGTTGAAGTCCATCAGGGTCTATTCCCCGAATGTCCTCAACGCCTCCTACCCCAACACATTCCGCTGGTGCCACGCCCTGGAGGAGCTGCGAGTCTCCAAGGTCTATGCCCGCGACATATGGCTGGGTCATTCTCCCCTTCTGTCACTCGCGTCAGTGCAGGACATCATCTCCAAGACACCGGCAAACAATACCACGGCCTTCGCGGTGACCGTCCACCCCGATGTCTACGCCAGGATGACCGACACCGGCCCGGATGCAGACCCCCTCTGGCTGGAGCTTCCGACATTGGCGGCTGAAAAAAACATAACATTCACCACAACCGAATAAGACATGGAAAAAATCGTGCAGACAAGCGGGATGGTGGAGCTGGTGGCCGCTCCCGGCAAGCTCCTCCATCTGAAAGGGACGGCTGTCTACGTCCCAAAGGCCCCGGTGCTTCTGAGACGTGTCGACGACTGGGAAGAGGTCGACGGCAAGCCTCCATACACCGATGACGAGTACGCCGCCGAGGTGGAGCGGCTGATCGCGTTGCGCTATTCCACCGGGAAGGAGATACAGTTCGCCCGGGAAAGGGAGGCCGCCGGGGAGAAATACACCGAGTATCTGGCCTATGTCGAGTCCTGCAAGACCCAAGCGGTGGAGAACCTGACGGCGCGGGATTCCGCGCCCGTGACACAGGAGGACGCCCTATGAGGAAGGAATATTACAAGAACGACTTCACCTGCCCCCTGCGGCTTCTCGACCGCGACGGGGCGGAGGTGCTGGTGGGTGGCCACGACTTCACGGCGGTCTTCGTGACCGGCTCCCCCGCGGCCTTCCATCCGGCGGTGGGGCGGCAGACATCCCGTTACGAGGCCTCCCGCGTGGGTGGCCGCGAGGTCAACTGCGAGGTGGGGACGGACGGTCGCCTGACCGTGGTGTTCGACGACCACCGGCTTCCTCCAGGGCTGCTGCAATGCGAGCTGACGGTGCTGGTGCCCGACGGCACATATCCCGACGGCACGCGCCGCGATGTGTTCACCGGCCCGGTGGGGGTGCTCCTCTCGCTCGAGCAGGTGCGTGGCGGCGGCGACCCTGACGGCTTCCTGCGGCTGGCCTACGCCCAAGGCGTGGTGCCTGTCCTGTCCCATGTGGAGCTTGTCACCGACAAGGCCCTCTACCGGATTCCCGTGACCGGCGAGGCGGTCACCCGTGAGGAGTTCCCGCCGGAACCCTCCGGATATTATTACGACAACTTATCATACTCGATAGGGGAATGGGACGTATGAGGCTGATACACTCCTTCAACACGCGCCCCCTGTCGATAGACTGCTACGGGGTGGACTCCCTGCGCCGCCTGGCGGGGAACATATGGTATTTCTCCCTGTCGGTGGCCTACGCCAAGTCCTCCGGGGCGGAGATTGAGCTGCACACCGACACCCTCGGGGCGGCCCTGCTGGGCCACCTCCCGTACGACTCCGTCCACCTGACCCTCGACTCGATGCCCCGTGAGCTGCACCCCCGGTTCTGGGCGGCGGGGAAGATGTGGGCCCTGGAGGCCGCGGGTCCCGGTGCCGTCCACATCGACGGGGACGTTTTCATCAAACGCCGGGAGCTGATGGAGGACATCGCGGCCCCGGGCTGGGACTTCATCGCCCAGCATTACGAGTCGTCCGAGTGGTACGAGAAGGAGAACGTGCTGTTCGACCAGCGTCCGGAGGTGTGCGCCTCGCGCGGGCTCGACACCCACCGTCCCGGGGCCTACAACACCGGTGTCATAGGTTTCCGCGACGCGGGGCTGATGGAGCGGTACCTGACAGCCTACAAGGAAATCGCCCTGGAGCTTAGCCGGGAATGCCGCGACACCCTCGACCGTGACAACTTCCTCACCCCGGATGTCATCATCGAGCAACGCCACGCCTACCAGCTGTGCCGCCGCGCGGGGGCGAGGGTAAAGCTGGTGCTTCCCGGCGAGTCCGGACACGGGGCCACGGCCACCCGTGTCGGCTACCAGCACGTCATGACCTCCTGCAAGTTCGACCAGCTCGACAAATGCAGGGCCGCGCTGCTGGCCGTGTCACCCGAAATTCACGAAAAGACATCAATAATATGCAGGAACATCTCAAAAGAATAACAGTCCCGCTCGCCGACGGTTCCCGCCACGAGCTGTCGCTGCTTACCATCGATGACATCAGGGAACCGCTGGAAAAGCTCGCGGCCATCGCGGAGTTTTATGACATACTGATGTCCAAAGGCCCCAAGGCCCTCGCGGAGCATATCATCCGCTATGCGGTTTCTCTCCCGGCAGGTAATTATGACTCAATGCTCCATGTGGCCGAACACTTGTGTCCCGGCATCCTCGCCAGTCTCTACGAGGCATTAGGCGGGGTGACGGCACGGGAGATAGCCGACCATTTCCCTGATGTTGGTGCCATAGTTACCCCCGCTGATGCCTGTTTTGTGGAGATTTATCGCGGGGAGTACGGCTCCGGAGGTGTGTATTTCGCATCCAATGGCCTTCTCCTGAGTTCCCGTATGTCCCGTGCTGCACTTTATCACTTCCCTCAGCCAAGATGCGTGGACACCATCCGTTATTGGAATTTCTCGACATATCCCCGTCTCGAAATTTGCGAGGTGAATCATTCCTCGCTTGACAAGGATGCCATTCCGTACCTGCCCCCGAAATCCATATCCGGTTTGACAAACCTGAGGGCTTGCAGTTCGTTACGACTCATCGATAACTCAGGCAGAAGCAGGTTGGAGAAGGTTGGAGGGTATGGCTGTGCCATAGAAGATCGCCCGTCATCCTCGGCTGCCTTCCGTTGTGCGTTTCAGGACTGGGCTTCCTCTGAAAACCCTGGTAATGAGGTGGATTTGTGGTCGCTTCCTGCCGAGTGGCAAACCGGAGGGTTGGACATCGATTGTATGTGTGCCGGACTGAGAAGTGTCCGGTCGTTCCCGTTTTTGTCAGTTAACGGTTGCTCGGGAGCGTACTTGTTCCAGAGGAATCCCGACCGCCCTCCTTATGATACAGGGCCGTCGCGTCGATGTCATGTCGTAGGCATAGGCCGTAAATGCACAGGCTCTGACCCTCAGACAGACCTTTCGGGTCTCGTCAACTGGTACACTCCGGATATGGAGTATTCGTTTCGAAACACCGCCGATAAGGCGGCGGTCTCGGGCTGGCGCATCCTCCTGAGCAAGGACTGTTACACGCGCCTGTCATCCAGCATGCGGGCTTCGCTGGCGGCCAAAGGTTTCACAGTCGTAAACGCCGGATGACCGGCATTGAAAAATGACAAAGACATGAAAGAGACAGAATTCACAATGAGAGTCATCGTCCCCGAGGAGGGACATCTGCTCACACAGTCGTCACCTGACATCCCCATGCCGCGCCGCGTGGTGGCCGAAGAGGTGACCCTCGCCGACGGGGAGTCGCCGGACGCGTGGAAGGAAATCACCATCGAGGAAGGGGAAGCCCTCCGCCGCGCCATATTCGCCGCGTCGCAGGAGGAGTTCCGCAAGGCCCAGGCCGAGGCGGAAGCCCTCGCCGCCATCCCTGACGGGGATGCCCTCCCTGAACCCTGAAACGCCACCGCCATATGGATATCCAGACAAAATGAAGAATGCCCCCTCAGGCCGGTATCGGCCTGAGGGGGCATCTGTCTTAAGAAATCAATGAGTCAATTTGATTGAGGTTTGTTGGATGATATGATTTGTATCGGTTAGGGAATCGGTTGAAGGCATCACACTGTAGCCAGCTCTTTGCCCAACGCGCGTAACGCGTCCTTGATTTGCACGACCCGCAAGTCGCTCGGGTTCTTTATGCCGTAGATGTATTTCGACAAAAGGCTCTTGTTTATCCCGATGTTACGCGCTATTTCTGACACGTTTAGCTGGGGGAACCGCTTGAAAATGGCCGCCACCTCGTTTGTGGTGTCGGGTTCCGTGGTCTCGTAAAAGCTTGAGATGTGGATGTCCTCGTCTATTGCCTTCCATCTCAATGCCTCTCCCCCCATCTCGATGGTGTACTCCTCGCGTTGCGCCGCCGAGGCCTCTTTCAGTATCGGGAAGGCCTCGAGGGGACGGCTGTGAATCTCGTCAGCGTCGGTGCGGATGTAAATCCTGTCCGGTGTGAACCACACATTGGCTATTCTTTCCATATTCATTTGCAATATTCGTTCCACATTTCCATTATCTCGTCGTGGTATTTTTCCACAAGGTCTAACGCGGTGGAAATCTCTTTCGGCTTCAATCCGGAGTTGGACATCACCTTTATCTCCGGCTCCACCTGTATCTTCGCCGACGCGTTGCCTTTCACTACATGGAGATGCACCGGAAGGTGGTCGCCGGAAAAGAAGTAGCCGCGAAGTCCTAATATCTCAAATACCGTTGGCATAATCTTGTGGTTTTGTTTACTTCACAAAGATAGGGATAAATTTTTATCCCCGCAAGAAAATCACGATTTTTTTCAGATTTGTTTGTCGGTTCGGGATTTGTTGCTACCTTTGCAATGCCAAAACTCATAATGGTTAGTCCATTCCGAGGGGCCTCGGTTAAAGGCTCGACATTCTATCGGGCATTTTTTATGCCTTGACATAACCAGCTACGGCTGTCATATCCTAATAACTTTTATGCTCTTCGGAGCTGACTGTTATGAGTTTTGGCGAACGGGATATGACAGCCGTTTTTCTGTCTTAACGCCAAAACTCATAACAGAATGGAATCCAGAACAACATTGACGCTCTACAAGGGCGCGTCAGCCCGCATCCTTCCGGGCGCAGTCTCCACAACCCTCATCCTAACCCTCCGCGTCATCAGCGTGGCCGCCTCGGCCATCCTCGCGCCGGTGGCTTACCTGCAATGCGCCGCCGGGAACCCGTCGCTGCCCGTGATACTGGGCGCGGCCACTGCCATCCTCGCCGGGATGGCGTTGTCTCACTGCAGCCGGAAAGGAGGTGAGGCATGAGCAAGTCGAAGTATGAGGGTGCGGAAACGGGTCGCGTCTACAATATAGACAAAGGCGAGCGCATCGACCCCGCAGCAGAAGGCATAGGCTACACCGGAGATAAATCCTCACCACATCCTACAGTAGGGGGGCGAGAGCTTTTCAAGCGTATTTTCATACGTCTGAAAACCCCATACGAGACCCTTACCTGCCGACCGATTTCAGACAGCGCGGATTTCGTGCAGCGTGTCTCGATCATCGAGAACTGGTTCGAATCGGTAGTGCGCAAAGGCAATTACATCCTCACATTTGAGGTGCTTCAGGTTTCTGACGAAGAAGCAGAGAAAATGACGGAAGGAGGTGAGAGATGAGACTCGAAGTAGGTGGAGCGCAGATAACAGAAAGTGTTGCCGAAGTGATGGAGACATTGCAGACGCAACCCGAAATCCTGAAGGCTTACCGCCGGACAGTCTCTGTGCTGTCGCGGATGCTGATACTCTCCCCGGATGATGACGACGATGTGGAGACCATGGCCCATCTCAGGGCGTTGCAGATGATGATCCGTGACCTTGAGACCATCGCCAACCCGCCGGGAGCCGACGATGTTGGCAATGATGTCCCGGTCGTCAGGTTATAAGTCACATAAAGCGGTCGAACGCGGAAACTCCGGCCACCCGGTTGTCTTTCATGATGTGGGCGTAAATCATCGTCGTGTTCACCGACGTATGCCCGAGCAGCTTTGAAAGGGTACCGAGGTCGCCGGAGTTCAGTTTGTAGTATATGGTGGCGAACGTGTGACGCGCCGCCTTCGCGCTGACAGGCTTGTTTATGCCCACACGTTTGCAGACCCTTTTTATCACGCGGTTGAAAGCCTGGTCTGTGGGAAGGTCCCGGAAAAGATTGCCGCGTCCCCGTCCGGCGCGGTAATGCTCCACAAGCCTGGCCGCCGGTTTCGACAGCGGAATGTTGACGCGGGTGTGGGTCTTGATGCGGCGGTAGTGGATCTCTCCACCCATTATCTGCTCGATCTGTAACCCCTTCGCGTCAGAAATGTGCATGCCCGTGAAGGCCATGAACAGGAAGAACCGCAGCACCTCCTGCTCGTTGTCCGGAAGCATGCCGGAACCATACAGCGCGGCCAGGGAGTTTAATTCCTCCTCAGTGAGGTAAATGACAGCAGGATCCGCAGCCGGCAGCTTGTAAACCTCGAAAGGGTTTGTCTTCACCTTCCCGGCCCTCATTGCCGCGTAATAGTGCATACGGATCACACACATGTTTTTCCGTATGGTGCCGGGATTGTTGTCGTAATGCTTCCGGAGGTGGGCGGCATATGTCTGGAGCCATTCCGGTGTTATGTCGCTTATCTGAAGATTTGCGGCATAATCCTCCAGCTTCTTGAGCGCGGCCTTGTGGTGCCTCATGGTCTGGGGTTGGAGGGCCGTTTTAAGCTCGTCGAGATGCCTCCTGGCATAATCTACGAAGTTCATCGTCTCGGCCGGGCGGCGGTAAAGCGCGATGAAACCCTCCTTTGTCAGGGTCTCCCCGGTAAGACGCGCCCGGACGAGGATGTCCGAGATTTTAGCTTTCGTGTTGGATATGATCAGGTTCTTGTCCTTGACCTCCTGACCGCGCCCCTTGATCCGTTCAGTTGCCGGGTCCCATTCCGCAGAAGTTACCGCGATGTCGAGGGGAAGGCGGATTTTTGTCCGCTCGATGTTCAGGACAGCGTAAAGAGCTGCCCGGCCGTCGGCGCGTTCGCTTTCGTTGCGCCGTTTGATAGTTACTTTCGCCATTTGTGGTGTGCCAACTTTTGCGCCGACCTTTTCCGTAAGTGCCTGATACTGTGCCTACGGCTGTGCCGACGTTTGATTAAAGATTGACTACCGACGGGGCGCGTGTAAACCGTTGATAATCGGTGTTTTACAAAAAGACCTCGACTGCTGTCGAGGTCTCAAAGTGGTGCCACCAGGAATCGAACCGGGGACACAAGGATTTTCAGTCCTTTGCTCTACCAACTGAGCTATGGCACCGTGAAAGGGGAGGTTGGCTTTGTTGAAAGGGTTTCTCCGTTTCAGCGATGCAAAGTTAGGAAGTTTTTTTGAATTGACCAAATGTTTTGAAGACTTTTTTAACAGGAAATGGATGGCTTCCTGTTTTAGAAAGACTTAACTTGTTTATCCTAAGGGTGAAAGCTGTCGGGAATTATTTTCTGGTGCACCTCAGCGGATGTTGAGGAGCTTGTGGGTCTGGAGGGAGAGCGTCCAGGCCGGATGGGCTTTGATGAACTCGATGCAGGCGGCGAGGGTGTCGGCGTTGCGACGACGGCATTTCTCCGCGTCGCTTTCGGTCATCGAGTGGTCGCAGGGCTGCAGGCTGCGGCAGGTGGCAGGGATGGCTTCATACCGCTGTGCGCGCGCCTCGTCGTGGCCGTCATCCATAAAGAGCAGCTTGATTTCATCCACCCTGCGGGTAGCCACCTCCGATGTCTTCGGCGAACAGGTAATCCAGTCGACAGTCTCCGGAATCTCCACCGTGCCGTTGGTCTCGACCTGAACGAAGTACCCTTCCCTGTGCAGCCGTTCCACGAATTCCTCGGTCAGCTGCAATCCCGGCTCACCTCCCGTTACTACGGCGTGTCGGGCCGGAGACTCCTTGATTTCCTCGATGATGTCATTGACGGTCATCTCGCGTCCCTCCTGATGCGACGTGTCGCAGAATGGGCATGCAAGGTTACACCCCGACAGACGGATGAACACCGCCGGATGCCCCGTGAAACGTCCCTCGCCTTGCAGCGAGTAAAAAATCTCATTGACTCTCATGGCAAAACAGATTCAGAGGGCATGCGGCTCTATGCCGTCCACGACATATGCCGCCGTGTTCCCCTCGCTTTCCTGCACCGTCGCCTTGTAACATTCCGGAATCTGCTCCGTGATCCACCGCGCGATATTCTCCGCCGTCGGGTTGAACGGCAACACGTCATTGAGGTGGCGGTGGTCGAGCGCGTCATGGATGCGCTCCTTTATGCGCGTGAAGTCACAGACCATCCCGTCGGCGTTGAGGCGCTCGGCACGGCAGTAGACGGTCACAATCCAGTTGTGGCCGTGGATATTGGAGCATTTGCTCTCATACGAAAGCTGGAGGCGGTGGGAACCCGCGATTTCCATCTTTTTGGAGACGTAATACATTGCGATCATTAGGCAGCTGCCCGCAAGGCTCACGGCAAAGTGACCCTAAGCAGCAGACGTTGGTAGAAAATAAACGAGGAGGGAGTGAAATTGAAGTCGAGCGATGCCATCAGGCTGACATGCCGCCGCCTGAGGATGTAGGCGTAGATGTCCAGACGGTCATAAAAACATTTCTGGTAGAACGGTTCACCCTGGTAAAGTCCCGGCCCCATCGGCGACCACACAACCGGATTGGCGGCAATCTCCTCCTCCGTCGCGTGGGGTGCCTTGTTGTCGAGGAATTCCGGCGAGGGGAAATTGTAGGAAGGCATCAACGGCTTCCCGACATAGAGGGTGTTCTTCACCCCCAGCCATCTCCATTCCCCGACAGCCTCCATATAGAATCCCGCCGGGGTGTCCCATCCGCCGTCAGGCTTCGCCCTGTTCCGCTCGATGGTCATCAGCAGCCCCGCCCTGACAGTCAGCGAGTCGGTCCCGACCCTCTTCCCGAGGTCAGCCCCGACATAAGGATTCACCATGAAATTGTCGACGATATGCTGCTCGGCCGGAGCATCCTTCTGCAACGCGAAATGGTTCATCTGCACGAATCCTCCGAAGTTGAACCAGTTGCTCCGGGGCGACATCTGCCCGTGGAACACGATATTGAACGCCTCGCGCTGACTGCGCGTCTGCATCCCCCGCCAGTCGATGTAAGCGTCGAAATACCCCCTCGGGCCGACATACTGCACCATCGCCCCGCGTATGTTGTTCTGGCTGTAACTCAGCGAGTCGCTCCAGAGGAATCCCGGCATCTCCTCGACAAGCTGCTTCCGGGGAAACATACCCATCGAGAAACGCCAACGCCGACCCTCATGACGGTAATACAGTGTCGGCGACACCCTGTGACCCTCCCATTGGCAACCGATGGGCTGGAACCACACCACGCCGCCCGCGATTCTGTCCTCCGGGCTGAATTCCAGCCCCACTTCCGGCGCGAGATTGGTGAAGAAATAGGTCTTGGCCGCCGTCACGTCATGGTCCCCCTCGCGGTTGTCAAACACCGACGAGAAGTCGACATGCCATGTCGGCTCGATACCCCATGCCATGCGCGGCGCGGCAATCCTCGCCAGCAATATCAGAATCAGTAAAACGCGTCTCATCCGTCAGACAATCTTGGAGGTGGGGTCGGGCAGATTGGGATGTTCGAGCGGCGCACCCGGACGGCGCATCTTGAGCTTGATTTCGTCAAACCCCTTGCCATAGACCCCGTTGACCTGGGCCTGGGTTATGAACGCGTCCTGGTCTATCGACTTGATGATACGGAAAAGGGTCACAGACTCGATTTTGCGGCACATCACTAACAGCACCTTCACCTCCTTCTTGGAGTACCACCCCATACCGTTCAGCACCGTGCATCCGCGCTGCGCCTCATTGTTGATGGCTGTGGCAATCTCCTCCCACTTCGGCGAGAAAATCGTGAACTGCACCGCCTGACGGTTGGTATGAATCATCATGTCGGCCATGAACGGAATCACGAACAGCGTTATCAGACCGAACACCAGCGACGGCACACCGTCGGCGAAGCTGAATCCCGGTTCCAGGAAAAATTTCAGCACCAGCGACGAACCGATAATCGACAGGTCGAAATATATCATCGCGCGGCCAATCGAGACATTGCTTCTCTTCGATGCCACGGCCGCCACGATGTCCGTACCCCCCGTCGAACCGTTATGGACAAAGACAATGCCGATACCCAGACCGCACAATACCGCTCCGATAATCACATTCATAAACGTCTCTCCCTGAACCGGCTGCGTATGGAACAGCGGCTGGAAGACCGCGAAAATCACCGAAATCACCAGCACCCCGAAAAGGGTCCGGATGACAAACGTCCGGCCGACAATCCTCCAGGCCAACGCAAGCATGATACAGTTGACCGTGAAAATCGTCACTGAATAGGGGATATGGAATCCGAAACAACCGAATGAAATCATGTCGACAATCTGGCTGAAACCGGCCATACCGCCGATGACCACCTTGTCGGGAGCCGTAGCGATAAACGCGCAGAACCCCAGGCCATACATCGCGATGCCGAGGATAATCATCAGGTAATCTTTGGCATACAGCCAAAGTTTTGGACGGGAAAGAGTCATTTTTCCAAACTATAAAGAAATGTACAGATGGCATCCCCGGTATTTCCGGATAGCCGCAAAAACAATGGCCTGCGGCCTCGCAAGGCTAACTGACTGCAAAATTACAAAAATTCCGCAATTCCCGCCTATTTCCCGAGAAAAACCATCCTCCCCGGTGGCTGCGCCTATAAAAGGCCGTGAAACCATCCTGACATTCTATGGAGAGTGCCAACATTCATCTCCATCGCCACCTCGACTTTATCCATATCTTTTATCAATAATATTAAGACTGATAGTATTGAAGTTAATTATATTGAAAGTATATAATAATAAGGCATATGATAACAAAACATATAATACCATTGAATACGGTTGGATTCGCCCGCGATTCCGGATGAATCATTCTTGATACCACTCTGATAAAAGAAAATCTCTCGCAGATTACGCAGATTTTTGGTCGCTAACGCTCCCCGATTACACGGATTTATCCATACTCTCCCGATTAGATAGAGGGATTCCGCGAGAAAAATGACAGTAAAGTTCTCATAGATTGCACGGATTACACAGATTCCGCAGATTATGCAGAGATGCTATGCAGATTATGCCAAAGCTGCTATACAGACTGACGTTGGTGGCCGACAGCGATTCCGAAGGAATCATTTATCTGAATAGCCGTGGGTTGGCGCGAGGCGAGGCCGAGAGGCCGAGCCGACGCGGTAACCCACGGTCATCGGAGAGGAGTGACGGATTCCGGAGGAATCTTTTTTGATATCCGGCAAAAACTGTGATGTCAAAAATGATTGCTCCCGACTTCCATTTTTGGGCGAAACACAACCGTGGGTCGCCGCTTCGTGCCAGCCCCCAAAAGGGGGCTTTGCACTCGCGCCAACCCACGGCTATTCAGACAAAGGATTCCTCCGGAATCGTCGGAGAGAATCTCCCCGTGGGATTGCGTGAATCCCCTCGTGGTATTATTAATGGTCATAATAAAGTCTGTGTGTCAACAAAATAAAGGTTGACACACAGACGCGGGAATATCAAAGTTATGTTACAGGTTTTTGAAGACGCGCTTTTCGGTCTTCCCGTTGGAGTAGACAACGATGTTCATGCCATCGAAAGGACGCTCCGAGCGGACACCCTGCAGGTTGTAGTAACCTACCACCTCCGGTGTCTCCTCCTCGACAGCGATGCCATCGACACCTCCGGTGCCGGGGATGTCGAATGTCTCTTCATTGCCTGTGTGTATCACGCCGTTGACTTTGGCATAAGTACGGTAAACGTAAGTGGTGCCGCCTGCGAGGTCGGATATGTCAACTGACATACTTATTCCGTCACAAGTCACGAAACGGTGGGCTGATTCCGCACGATGGGGCGCGGACATTCCGGCGGAAGATGGTTCCTCGCTCGGCCAGATTTCGAAGCCTTGTTCGCTGATTTCACCGCTCCCGGGCAATACGGAGCCGCGCAATGTGACGGAGCCGTTGCCCCTTACACGGGCAGGACGGGTCTCAACCTCCGGGTCGAACCATACATTGGCATCCCCGGTGAAAATACCGACCCAATCACCATAGACTTTCGTTGAACCATTCTCGTAGACCGGTCGGAACTGATAATATACATCCGGATTCAGGTTGTTCAGCACGCCGACCAGACGGCCCTCGACCACCGGACAGACGGCCTTGGTGCTTTGAACCACAGGCGGCGCGTCAACCCTGCGCCATTCGACATAAGTGTCAGCCATATTTTCAAGATTCGTCGAATAGGTCAGTCTGGCTTTGGTGGTGGTCAGTGCCTGCGCTTCCCCGTTGTTCCATTTCACAGCGGGTGTGGAGAAAGAGACCTGTAGGGTGGATGAAATTTGCGTCCTCGTGCCGTCTGATTTCCTGCGGTAATAGCAGTCCACATACAGGATATAAGATTCCCATGGGGTCAGGCCCGATATCTCGAAAATGTTTTTGCCTGTCGGCTCGACGTCAACGTTGACCCATTTTTCAGGATACTTTGTGTAAACCTTCCAGTTGTCATATTCAATTTCTCCTTGATTTTGCGAAAAAGAAGTCAAGCCGAATTTCACGGTCGCCGACTGAGTTTTTGGCGAAACTGAAGGTGTGACTTTTATCTGAGCTGTTCTCACGGAAATTTCATTCGACACATATTCCACCCCGTCATATTCATAAAAAAGCTGGATACGGTTATATGCGTCGGGGAGGAGATCGGGAATCTCCACTTGCCAGGACTCGTTGCTTTGAGGTTTATATTTGTGGCCATTGTAGATTACGCCGCATTTGTTCTTGTCGGTGATGTATCCATTTGAACGAAGCGGGTCGAACCCAATGACTACACTGTCGGTGTGTTTCAGGGAGAAGCAGCTCCAGCTCTGGTTGTCGTATGACGGATTCCTTGGCATGGAAAGGACAAAATGGCCGTTTACTTTTGAGCATAACGACCACCTGATAATATTCACGAAGGGGTGGGATTGCTGGTACGTATCAACATTGTAAGCATCAGTTGTCTTGAATTTGTGCTCGGACTGAATGAGGGTGGCGTTGGAGTTTTCATCGAAAGGTACAAACCGGATGACATCGCCGTTATCGTTGATTTCCGCTATGCCGTACACAGCTCCGTCATTGAGCTCGTCAAGCGAGGAATCAACAGACGCCTTGACGCTGATGCTATGTGGAGTCGTAGTAATCTGAAGCCCGATGGCATCCCATGCCTCGACTTCGTGTTCGACTCTCATATATATATATTGTCATATCTCAAATGGATATGGTACTTGCCTTTAGGCAGGAAATAAGAACCGTCAGCATTGCTATTGAGGGGGGAGCCATTCGCATTCGAGGCGTCTATTACATGGATGTTCTTGTATCCGTATTCGGAAATCTTCGAATTGTTCAGTCGCATGATTTCGTAAGCCATGCCTCTCTTGAACTCAAAACATTCTTCGAAAATATCGGCTCCCAATTCGATGGGCTTGTTTATGAAATCTATGTAATGCTTGCCTACCAGCTCGTTGATGCTTAGCCGATAATAGAATTTGCCAATCAACGGGGTGGTCATCTTTCCGGTCTCATTATGGGTGACCGGGTAGAATGTTGGATTTGGCCCCGTATGGGCTCCACTCACTTCCACTTTTGGAGAACACCCCGTCGAGTTGCAGTTCTCCATATCCTTGTCAAGAGTGTTTTCCACCAACAGGGAGGAGGCGAACTCACCTATTGATGTTTTCTGAAGGAGATAAGATTTGGAGCCTTTGTATAGAGTCAGATTGGAATAAAACGTCACTTTAGAGCTGGTGTTCTTGAAGATATGATAAGGGCTTTGGGTGTCGGAAGTATAATAGTTCCCTCCCGTCACAAAAATCATAGTCAGGGAGCGGAGCTGATTAAGCGGCGCCAAATCCGTGGTGTTAAAGTCATTATTGTTGAACGACCTTTGGGCTACAATCAATTCCAGGCGTTTTAATGAATTGCAGCTTCCCCATGAACCGGAGTCCAATTTGGTTGTATAATGATATTGACAAGGTCTGTAACCAGGTTCGTCGGTTGGAATATAGTCCTCAAGATCCCAACCCCAGTTGAGCCTTATGGCGGCATGGGTTATGTCAGTGTTTTCAGGGACAGCATATACGTCATAATACATTGTCCCTTTGGTGGTCGGAGTTGGATTGGAAGACTCGAACTTTTGTTTGAAGTAACATTTGTAAGTCACATGGTCGACGGTGAATTCATGGTCGGGGTCGCCGGCAGGTAAAGTAGCCGCGTTTGATTTGGCCGGCAGGAGGAGGGCCAACAGGAGGGGCATGATGAACCATGCCGATGGGTGCGAACAGGCTCGCAGCCGGGAAAGTAATTGTCGCATCATAGTGAGATGGGGTTAAAGATGAGCTCTTCGCGGTTCCCGGCGGAAGAAAAATGATGAAAGGGAAAGTATGTAATATGAGGGAAAATGGAAAACGCGTGGGAACCCAACCGGTGCTCGTCCCACGATTAGAGGCTCTCGCATTGCCCACGACAGTAGAACGAGCAACGCAGAGCCCACGCGGATGTATGACATATGTCCGCGTACAGGGTGGATGACCCTGAACGTGAACAATGATGGCATAGAATCAACGTGCGTCTATCATTGCCTCATCCTTGACTGTCGTATGAATTTGCGAGATTCCTAATCGTCAAGAACAAAGCGCCAATAACGCTTTTTCATCCGTGACCGGAGCATCGCGGGGCTGAGGGAGCGCGGCGCGGGGACTCTTCCCGCTGGCGTCGCGCAAGCCTGCGCAGGGTTGCCGGAAACGGACAGCGCAAATTTACGTCAAAAAATCCATCTTTCCAAACGATTGCTGAAAAGTCGGGGACTATGGGGGAGGGGAAAATTGGGAATTATGGGAGGAATGGGAGGAATGGGAGAGATGGGAGGTGGAATTGGGGGAGGGGTGGGGAGAGGGGATGACGGAGATATTTTGTAATTTTGCAGTCGGTTTCATGGAAATGGTATCAATTGGTTGATAAAATTATAGAAAGATTATGTGGATAACGCTCGCGTTGCTGTCGGCTTTGTGCCTTGGCTTTTACGATATATCCAAGAAGGTGTCGCTCAGGAGCAACAATGTCCTGGCGGTGCTGTTTCTCAACACCCTCTTCTGTACCCTGCTGATGTCACCGGTGATCATCAGCGGGGTGGCGAAGGGGGAGTTTGGGTTCGGGAATGTCCCCGCAGCCCACGGCATGATAGTGCTGAAGGCCTTGATCGTACTAAGTTCGTGGCTGCTGGGATATTTCAGTATCAAGCATCTGCCGCTGACCATAGCGTCACCGATAGCCGCATCCCGGCCGGTGCTGGTGCTTGTCGGGGCGTTGCTGGTCTTTGGCGAGAGGCTCAACCTCTGGCAATGGGGAGGGGTCACCCTGGGGTTCTTCTCGTTGTTCTTCATCACCCGCATAGGGCGCAAGGAGGGATTCACTCTGCATAACAGCCGTTGGCTGTGGATGAGTGTGGGGGCTGCCGTCATGGGGGCGGTAAGTGCGCTTTACGACAAATATCTTCTGCGCAGCTACCAGCCCCTTGAGGTGCAGGCGTGGTATTCATTCTATCAGTTCCTGATAATGGGGACTGTCTTGTTCGCGCTGATGAGGAGCCACGCCGGGAATAGCGGCGGACGGTTTGTGTGGCGGTGGCCGATATTGCTGATTTCGGTGTTCCTGACCGTCGCCGACATCGCCTATTTCTACGCGCTGTCGTTGCCGGGGTCGATGATTGCGGTCGTGTCGATGATACGCCGGGGGAGCGTCATCGTCTCATTCTTCTACGGGGTGATAGCCCTCGGGGAGAAGGATGTGAAGGCTAAGCTCATAGACCTGTCGATACTGTTGGTGGGGCTGCTTCTGCTTGTCATCGGGTCGCGGTGAGCAGGCAGGAAGTGTCACGCCGGACTGTCATCAGGGGGCGCAGCCGGGAGGTTGGCATACTCAGCGGCGTTGAAGCAGGGGCAGGCCTTGGCCGCGAACTCCCTGTGGCCGTGGATGGTGGCCGAGGGATGATGGCGGCGCAACTTCCTGATGAGGGCCGGTAACGCCAGACGTTGAGCGTCGGTACGGGTGTCGGCCGGTCGTCCCGCACGGTCAAGTCCGCCGACATAGCAGATGCCGATAGACCGCTTGTTGTGGTTCAGGCAATGTGCGCCCGTGACATTGATGTCGCGTCCGCGTTCTACAGTGCCGTCAAGCCTGACCACAAAGTGGTAGCCGATATCGTTGAATCCCCGCTGGAGATGCCATCGGCGAATGTCCGCCGCCGAGAAATCAGCTCCCTCCTTTGTGGCGGAGCAATGGAGGATTATCTCCTTTATCTGCCGCGAACTGCGGAATCCCTCCTCAGGAATCGCGGCAAGTGATTTCGCCACATTCACTTTCGCTCCCTTGGCGATGGTGGCGGGATTGTTGACAGCCTCATTGATTGCGTTGGCGTTGCGGGTCTCGGTAAATGTCTTTGTAGTAGTTGTGGTAGTCATAGTTGTAAAAAGATAAAAGTTACTAATTCAGAGTCTGTGGTCTGTTTTCCACACTGCAAAGTTACTCTCTCCGCTCCCCTCCCCGTAGGACAAATTGCTACTTTGTCAGAATCAACCAAGAAAAATATTTCAAAAGTTTTCTCATAATGTTCAATCCCCCATTCAGATATTTTCCAATCCGAGTGGGGGAGATATAAAGTGGCATTGACTAAATGGTCAATGATTTTTTTTGGAGGGGTCAGTGGATGGGGGTGTAGTAGCGGAGGGAGTCGCCGGTGTGGTGGAAGATGGCGACATAGTCGCGCAGGAGGCGTTCGGGATGGAAGGGGGTCTCCTCGAAGAGGTTGGAGCGGGCGGTGTTGGCGTAGTAGATGCCTTTGTTGGCGTAGGCCCAGATGCGTTTGTTAAGGGGATGGTTGCCAGCGATGTCGTCAAGGGTCATCTCCTCGCCGAAACTCTTGACGAGCCAGAAATCAGCATCCTGAGCGGCCATGAACGCCTTTTCATAGTTCATGGGAATCGAACCGGGGGATTTGTTGCCCGCGAAGGGGTAGGTGGCTCCGGCATCCATCAGCAGGCGTCCCGCGTAGCTCTCGCCGCCGGGCATCATCCATGTGCCGTTGTTTTGCAGTTCGGTGATGACTTTCGGTTTGTCGGGGAACTCTGCCGCTTTCTTCGCCAGCGCGTCATACTGCTCCCGCGACTCTTTGAAAATCCGGTCGTTGGTCGGAGCGATGCCTTCGACAAGCATCGCGTAGAATTTCGACCATTCGGCACGTCCGAGCGGTGTGGTCTCCATGTAGTCGGCGCATTCAATCACCGGCACTCCCGCTTTGTCTACCACCCCGTGGCCGGCGTTCTGGAAGGGGGAAATCAGTATGCCGTCAGGTTTCAGGGAGATGATTTTTTCGAGCGATGGCTCCATTGACGAGCCGATGTCGGTGATACGTCCGTCGGCGAGTCTCTCGACGATTGCCGGGGTCTTTATGTATGCCGCGTCGGCCACTCCGACTATCGCGTCGGCGTAGCCGAGTTCGGCGAGCAACGCCGCGTGGACAGCCGAGTAGACAATCAGCCTCTTCATGGGAAGCTGGAGTCTTGTCTGGCCCTCCTGTGTTGTCGCGGGTGTTGTCCCCGGGTTGGTCAGAAGATATTCTGCCAGCACTCCGGTCGAGTCCCAGGGGTTGACCACTGTGACGGACATCTGGCCGTCACCTTTCGGGCAGGCTTTTATGAACACGGCTTCTTCGAAGATGTTGTCTCCATCTGCGGTTTCACGGGATGATTTGTCGCTGCAGGAGGTGGCAATTATGGTGGCCATCACTGCGATTATGGCGAATATGATGTTTTTTGTTTTCATACAGGTTGAGGAATGGCTTTTTGTCAAAGCGGCTCGCAAAGATATGTAAAGAATCCAATATATCAAAATTTAAAGGTCTCGCAGATTACGGATTAAGAAAAAGGGTCTCACAGATTACACAGAAGCCATCCGGATAAAAACGCGCCCGGATGGCCTCTGCGTAATCTGCGAAATCTGCGAGACTTTTTCCCATAGAAGGAGTTAGGGGAGGGGGCTCACAGATTACACAGATTACACAGAAACCATCCGGATAAAAACACGCCCGGATGGCTTCTGTGTAATCTGTGTAATCTGTGAGACCCTTTCATTGAATCCGCGAGAATCCTGCGGAATCTGCGTGAGATTTTTGGGTGGGGGCGGGTCAGGGGATAGGGGAGAGGAGGCGGGAGACGGCGAAGTCTAGCATGGTGTCGCGGCCTTCGATGGCGGCATAGGGATCCATGTCGACGGCACAGCCTTCGGTGGGTTCAACGCCGAATTCGGTGAGGTTGCCATCGGGATCGCGGACGGGAGAGGCGGAGAACCTGACTCCCCAACCGTTGGGCAGTTCGGAGGAGAAGGGCATGCCGCATCCGCCACCGGTTGTCGCGCCGACGATTGTGACGTTGGGGAGGGTTTTCATCACTGAGACGAAGTTATTGGCCGCCGAGAAGGTGGAGCGGTTGGTGAGCACCACCACCGGCTTTCCCCACATTATGCGTCCCTCTTCCGCCGGGTTGTAATAATAAGGGTATGGTTCGGAGAAATCATTGTGGCCGGGGCCGTTTTTGTGGCATATGGTCCCGGCAAGTATCCTGACGGGGGTGAATCGTGCTATCAGTGTCTCGACATTGGTCATCGACCCACCTCCGTTGTCGCGCACATCGAAAACCAGTCCGTCGGCAGTGGCGAGGTAGGCCAGGATGGCATCCAGGTTGCCGTCGCCCACCCCATAGGCGAAGCTCGAATAATGTATGTAGCCGATATTCTCGGGGAGTATGCCGTAGGTGAAGCCCCCGGTCTGACGGTAGTTGAAGTTGAAATAATACTCCTCGATCACCCTCGGCTGGTAGTTCTGGGGATAATCGCTCCACCATTTCCTGTAATAGGAGGTGTTGAACGGAGCGGAGAGGTTGGTATGGCCGTCGCGCAGCTCGTCGAGCATACGGGCACAGACATCAAACAGTTCCTCGCGGGTCATCGCCGGATTGACCTGCTGGCGGTAGCGGTCATGCACCTCGTTCCAGTCGACATCCTTGTAGGCGAAGAAACAGTAATGCTCGTCGAGGATGGTCCACAACTGCTCGAAATTGCCTACCGGGTCATCGGGAAACTCCTCGACATCATGGCATCCCGTCAGGACTGGAGACGCCATCAGGAGGATGGCGAGGCGCAGGATATATATGGTTTTCTTAATGGTCACGGTGTAAGTCTTATGGTGTCGGTTTTCACTCAGTAGGCCCATTCTACCTTTGCGTCCTTCTCGGGAAGCGGGCGGCGCGGGCTGACCGACAGCCAGTCGGTGACAACCCCGAGGACAAAGGAATAAGAGAAGGTACGGGTGGTGATATGGTTGGCTTCGGTGGAATAGATGCGCGAACGGAAGCCGAGTCTCAGGGAGGTGTTGCCCAGACCGAGGTCGGCGGTAACGAGGTTGTCCCATCTGAACATATTGCCCGGCCATCCGCAATGGGCCAGCCAGTGGCTGTTGCCGAGGTAAATCTCATAGTAAAGCTCATCATATTCTGGCGCGAAGAACACCCCCAGCAGGGGCATCGAGGTCTGCCAGCGTAGCCCCACCGGGAGCCGCCACAGCTTCACATCCCAGCCGATACTCGCCACGGCCCCGATGTTGAGGTCAGCTTTCAGTGCCACGGGGTTGTTGCTGTTCCGGTTGCAGTAAATCGCGCCGAGGTTCCCTTCTCCCCGTCCCCCCACGGTGAGGGTCAGCCGGTAGGGGAGCCGCCACAGACGGCTCATCGACCATCCGGCCGAGAGGTTGCCGTAAAGCAGCGAGGCATTCCGCGCGGGATTGTCGGCGTTGTTCACCTCTATTCCGAGGTCGAGCTGCTGACGCCATTTCTCAGGAGAGAACTTCATCGCCTGCACCCGCTCGTAGCTGAACGCCGTATGCCATCCGGTGTATTTCAGGGGGGAGAGGTAGGTGTCGAGCAGATGGCTGCTTCCTCCCTCCAGCATGTAGGCCGACCTCACAGGTCTCAGCGGCTCCTCCCCGAGGACCTTCATCCCCCAGGGCAACACCGCCATAAGCAATATCAGGATATATCTATGCATCATTCTAATCGACATTTCGACCCGGCGGAGTCTTCCTTCAGGATTTCCCGCATCTCGGATATGATTCTTCCGGCCTCTTTGCCATCAAGTCCGTAGGAGACAGCAAGGGCCACAAGGTCATCATCTACGGGGGTGATTTTGTCATTGACAGAGGTGGAGTGATAGCCGTTCATCCCTTCGGCAGGAAGGATGTCGTATGCAGGCGCGAACCGCCATCCGTCATCGGTGTGGATAAAAGAGAAATTCTTGGCGTGGTCATCCTTGTTGCCGATGAGGAAATTGAATGCCATTAGCCTGAAAATCTTTTTCAGCTCCTCAATGTCGCGGGTAAGAGCCGCGCCCACCTTGAATATATGACTGTAATCCAATGACGGGATACGGTAATCGGCACATAAGAGTCCGGCCATGCTCACGACATGGAATTTCTCCCCTGCCGGGGAACGGTCATATCTCTCCGTGGCGAAATATTTCCCCTCGAAAAGACGTGTGCGGGGCATCTCGACACCGCATCTGGCCGCGAGAAGCGAATACCGGTATTCGGTCAGCCCGATATCCTTGGGGTCGTGGGCCGCCCTGAACTTGACCAGCCATTCTGTCCCATCCGCTTTCAGGAATATTTTCGGCCTTGCTCCGCCCGGAGAGCCGCCCCTGCGCTGAAACTCCTCTATTCCGTCACCCTTGTAAGTGTCGGAAGCCAGAATTTTCTCGGCATCTATTGCGAGGGACGCGAAATCGACGAAGTCGTTTTCGGTCATCACAGACCTGTCAGGCTCGAATTCCAACGCCCCGCGTCCGGTAGAGCCGACCAGCGCGAGCCGGTCGAGAATCGTCAGCTCCCTGACATTCACACCCTTTGTCTGGAGGTATCGGTCGAGAATCAACATTCCCCATCCGTCGGGCAACGAGTCGTCGAAGACCCCGAAACCTCCTCCGAAAGGGTCAGGACGGGCGATGAACACCCCCTGTTTCAACGGAAGTTCAAAGGGGGAGATGGAAAAGCCGTCGGCAATCCAATCCGGAGCATATTCAAAGGCGCACAGCCCCTGTGGGGTAAGGACTATCGCCCCTACTTCACGTCCCCGGCACTTGACAATGACTTTATCTGTGGTGTTCATCTATTCTTTGTTTCCTCGCTTTCTTTTCGGGGCGGAGTCGCTGACGACCTCGGTGAGGGAGTTGTATTTCTTCCGGGTGAAAAGCTGGGAGAATTCATCCAGGCAGTCTAACGCCATCGCCACCCTCAGCAAAGCCGAGAAGGAAATCTCCCCGGTGGTCTCAAACCGACGGTAAGTCGCCAGGGAGGTTCCCGCTCTACGCGCAAGTCCGCTCTGGGTCAGGTTCAGCTCAAGGCGGCGGCTCCTGACCCGGGTGGCGACCTGCATCGCCACTTCTTTCGGAGAGAATATGCTAACTGCTAACATTTGAGCGGTTGGGGCGGTTTTGAGGGGTTAAGTGATAAAATATGAGCGGTTAGAAGAGGCGCTCCTGGCCGATGATTGAGTCGCGCAGCTCCTCGTCGCTCATCTCCGGTTCGGCGGGGATGGTGTCGTCGGGGGTGGAATCGGGGCCTTCATCCTCGGGGGTCTCCACATCAGGCTCGGCATCGGGACGAGGCTCGATTTCGGTGATTTCGCCGAGTTTGAATGTTGTCAGGCGTTTTCCCTTGGCCTTGAACGACTTGACGGCGATGAACTCGGTGGAGTCCACCTCCAGCGGTTCGCGGTGGCTGTCAGGCCCGGCGAAGGTGACGCTGAACCGCGCCCCCGGGGTGTCGGTGAGCAGAATCAGCTGCGACTTGGGGTTCTCTCCGATGAAACGCTGCCGACGTGCGGAAGGCTCGAAGGTGAATCGTTTCAGGTAGGGGTAGCCCTGGTCTGCGTCGAACAGCACAGCCGTCCATATATGGTTGGGGCGGTATTTCTCTATGCGGAGTATGTCGACATGGTCGTAATGGTTGGTGGCGTCGAACGATGTCAGGTAATATTCACCCTGGCGGGTGACAACCAACACCTTGTCCTCGCCGAAGAACTCGCCGAGCAGTTCGCCGCGTCCGTCATAGTTGAGCCGCAGCACATCGCGGTCAAACCATACCTCGCGTCCTCCGAGGGTCGAGGTGCCCTTCTCCTTGAGCGAGAAGCGGTGTACCTCGTTGCGGGTCACGATGTTGCCGAGGCTCTGTTTGCCCTTGATGGCCAGTTCGGAGAAGTCGATGTCAAACTGCAGGCGGCTCAGGCGCGGTTTCGGCTTTAGGGTCACCTTGACCACCTCCGCCTCGCCGTTGGGGTTGGCCGAGAACCAGGCGATACGGCTTCCGGCGGTGCCACGGGTGAGGTTGTATTCCTTGTCGCGGGTCACACCCGAGACCTTGAAGCGTTTCATATAGTAGGTGCCACCGCGCCCGTCCTGGTAGATGACGTTGTAGACCATACGGTCATCCTTCTTGTCGAACAGACCGATATGCTTCACATTCTTGCCGATGAAGAGCTTGTCGGCCACGCGGACAACCTTGTAGCGGCCATCGTTGTAGAAGATGATCACCTCATCGAGGACAGAGCAGTTGAACAGGTATTCATCCTTCTTGAGCGACATGCCGATGAATCCCTCGTCGCGGTTGAAATAGAGCTTCTCGTTGGCCTCGGCCACGCGCGACGCCTCGATGTTGTCGAAAGCGCGGATGACGGTGCGGCGGGGGAACGCCGCGCCATATTTCTCCTTGAGGGAGAGGAACCAGTCGACAGTGTAGTCGGTCAGGTTGTCGAGATGTCCCTTGATTTCAGCGATGCGCTCGTTGTAGAGGGCGATGACGCGGTCGGCCTCCTTGGCCGAGAATTTCAGGATGCGCTTCATCTTTATCTCCATCAGGCGCAGCACATCGTCGTCGGTCACCTCCCTGACAAGCTGGGGGAGGAAGGGGAGCAGGCGTTTGTGGACATGGGCCACGACAGCTTCCATCGTTTCACCCTGCTCGAACTCCTTGTCCTTGTAGATGCGTTCCTCGATGAAGATACGTTCGAGCGACGCGAAATTGAGCTGTTCGCTGACCTCGCCGAGCTTGATCTCAAGCTCGCGGCGCAACAGGTCGCGGGTGCGCTCGGCGCTGTGGCGCAACAGGTCGCTGACGGTGAGGAACACCGGCTTGCGGTCACTGATGACGCAGCAGTTGGGGGAGATGGCGACCTCGCAGTCGGTGAAGGCATAGAGGGCGTCTATGGCCTTGTCGGAGGAGGTGCCGCTCTGGAGATGCACCAGGATACGCGCCTGGTCGGAGGTGTTGTCGTCGACCTTGCGTATCTTGATTTTCCCCTTCTCGTAAGCCTTGAGGATAGACTCGATGACGGTGCGGGTGGTCTTGCCGTAGGGTATCTCGGTGACGGCGAGGGTCACATTGTCGATTTTCTCGATTTTGGCCCGGACGCGCACACTGCCGCCGCGTTCGCCGTCATTGTAACGGGCGACATCGATGAGGCCCCCGGTGGGGAAGTCGGGCAGGAGGGTGAACTCGCGTCCCTGGAGGTATGCTATGGCCGAGTCGAGAATCTCGTTGAAGTTGTGGGGCAGAATCTTGGATGAAAGTCCGACGGCGATACCCTCCACCCCCTGGAACAGCAGCAGGGGGAATTTCACGGGGAGGGTGACAGGCTCCTGTTTGCGGCCATCGTAAGAGGGCACCCAGTCGGTGATTTTGGCGTTGTAGAGCGCGTCGAGGGCGAAGGGGGAGAGGCGCGCCTCGATGTAACGCCCGGCGGCCGCGTCGTCGCCGGTCAGTATGTTTCCCCAGTTACCCTGGGTGTCGATAAGCAGTTCTTTCTGGCCCAGCTGCACGAGGGCGTCCTTGATTGACGCGTCGCCGTGGGGGTGATACTGCATGGTGTTGCCGACAATGTTTGCCACCTTGTTGTAGCGTCCGTCGTCGATGGTCTTCATCGAGTGGAGGATTCGGCGCTGCACGGGCTTCAGACCGTCGTCGATGTGAGGCACGGCGCGTTCGAGGATGACATATGAGGCGTAGTCGAGAAACCAGTTGCGGTACATTCCGCCGAGTCTCAGGCGCGAGGCTTCGGTGCCGATGGTCGGCGGAAGCGCGCCGGCTTCCTCCTCCTCCTCGGCGATTTCCTCGGCCATAACGGCGCGTGGGGAATCCGGAGTCTCCCCGGCATCATCCGCCGGGCGGAACTCCTCCGCCAGGTCGTCGTTTGAAATGTTTTCTGAGGTATTTTCAGGTATGTTGTTGTCGATATTGTTGCTGTCGGTCATTGTCGTGACATGGATTGGGGAAACGGCGACACCCGGGGGCGTCGTCTGCAAAGTTACGAAAAAACTTCCGGATTCGTTTCCGGGAATGCCTTTATTTAAGTTGTGGAGGGTGAATTTTGTTGCCTGATTTTTGGAAAATGCGTAACTTTGCGGGCATCTCGGGGAGATGGGAATCGCCATAGGTGTCCGCATCCCGAATCGAATCCATGACTTACATTTCATTCATCAAATAACCGCTTTTCAACCATGAAACGATTTTTACTCGGGGCAGGCGCCCTGGGACTCGCTGCCGCGATGTATGCCGACGGCGATCCCGTGGAAACCCGCGCCTACTACTCGACCAATCCCGGCGATGCTGTCGGCAAGGTCGCCACAATCACAATCGACGGGGAGTTTTCCGACTGGTCAGACGATATGATTGTCGCCACCTGCGGTGCCAACGACATGGCCACCACCTTCTGCGGCTCCCATGAGAACTGTGTCCTCGACTGCTACGCGCTTTATGCCGCCTGGGATGACAACAACCTCTATTTCGCCTGGCAGATGGTGAACACCGGCGACACCTGGGCCCGTCCAGGCGACGGCCCTCTGACCGACGGAGGCCGCATCGGCGATGTGCCTTTCATCCTCTCGCTGTCTGTCGACCGTAGCAAGCCCGGCATGACCGGCCACCTCACCGACGGCCGTTTTATCTGGGGTGACAATGCCACCAACGGGGTTGAGTTCAAATCCCATACCGACTTCCTCTTCTTCATGAGCGGCAAGGCCGGACAGGGTGACCCCGCCATGTTCACCGGCAACGCCCAGGGGTTGTCTGACTACGGAGCCAATTGCAAGCGTTTCAGCAGCCTTGGCATCTCCTACGCCATGAAGGAGGGCTTCGCGCCTTCGCATCTCTGGCGTCAGCGCACCACCGCCGAATGGGCCAACCCCGGCGAGCTGGTTTCCGACCCCTCGGTTGTCAACAACATCTATGACCCTGAATGTTACGACAACCTGATGGCCGGTCCCGTGGAGGGTCTGAATCCCCACGACACAAAGTTTGACTCATTCTACGAAATCAAGATACCGATGACCGCTGTCGGCATCACCCGCGAGTGGCTTGAGGAGAACGGCATCGGTGTGCGCCTGGTCGCCACCCGTGGAGAGAGCGGCATCGACTGTGTGCCGTTCGACCCCACGATGACCGACAATATCCTCGGCCCGTACGGAAAAGACAACTCAACCTCCCACGAGAAGGATGACATCGACGAGATCACTTACGCCCTGGCCTCGGTAGGACATATCCGCTCCCACGAAGTCCCCACTCCTCCGACTCCCCCGACACCTCCCACCCCTCCGACCCCGTCGGAAGGTGACTGGAACATCTATTTCGTCAAGGATGGCGCCGCCGCTTCATGGGGAAATGTCTTCACATATCTCTGGGACACAGCTAACGGCGACAAGGCTTATGCCGGTGCATGGCCCGGAACCCAGATGTCGGAGACCACCATCGAGACCTACGGTGATGTCTACGCCTATTCATTCTCTCCCGACGCGTCGGCCACTATGATGGTGATTTTCAACAATGGTTCCGGAGGCACAGGCAAACAGACCGCCGACCTCACCTGTGAGCGTGGCGGTGTCTACAAGTTCTCCGGCAAGGTCGGCGAGTTCTCCGCCGTGGAGAAAATCGGTGAAGCTGCCGAGGTGGCTGCCTACACTGTCAATGGCCTCGCGGTATCGGCTTCCGTTCCCGTGACCGTCTACAATGCCCAGGGACAGGTGGTGGCCGCCGGTGTTTCCGGCTCGTTCGAGCTTCCCGCCGCCGGTCTCTACATAATCTCGACCGGCACGACAGCCGCCAAGCATTTTGTCCGCTGAGCCTCCGCGAGGAGGATTTTTGCCCCGCCGGGGGACGTTGGGCGGTGAATTATACCGATTTATCATACCGCCTGGCGTAAAAAATGCGTCAAAAGATTTTGTCAATCAAAAAAAACTCCGTAATTTTGCCCCGCAAATCGCAAAGGTGCAAACCTTTGGGCGGGGCAATCCCCGGCGATTCGCCGCTCAACAGAATTAAACAATTATAAGAATAAGAACCCCAAAAAATGATTATCGTACAAGTTAAAGAAGGCGACAACATCGAAAAAGCTCTCAAGAAATTCAAGCGCAAATACGAGAAGACCGGCATCGTGAAGGAACTTCGCAGCCGTCAGGCTTTTGAAAAGCCCTCCGTGACAAACCGCAAGAAGATGATGAAGGCGGTTTACGTCCAGAAACTGCGCCTCGTTGAGGAATAATTGATGTTTCGTAACATCATCCGGGTTTTTCATTGAGAAAAATTTGGATTTTACGAAGGAATGTCATAACTTCGCTACCGAAGCCACCTCTTCCAAGCTTCAACATCCGGCTTCCGGAGGTCTATCGGTCTGACTGAAAGCGAAGTTGACAATGCTGATACAATCATTTTTGACATATATCCGGTGTGAGCTGAGTCTCTCAGTTCATACCGTTTTGTCGTATTCTGTCGACTTGCGTCAGTTCAGGGAATTCATCACCGGTGTCCCTCAGCCGAAACCTCCTTTGCCCGCTCCTGACGACAGTTTCGACCCCCTGACGGTCACCACCTCCGACATACGCCAGTGGCTGCTGACCTTGGCCGAGAGCGGTGTGTCGCCCCGCACCCTGCGCCGCAAGCTGACCGCCGTCAGCTCGTTTTACGCCTATCTCCAGCGCAAGGGGATGCTTGACATCAATCCGGCCCGCGACGTGGAGATGGCCAAAGTGCCCAAACCGTTGCCTGTCAACCTGCGCTCCGCCGAGGTCAATGACATAATAGAGCAGGACCGCCCACGGGAGGAGAACCCCGACAGCTTCACCGCCATACGCGACTCGCTGATTTTCCTGATGTTGTATTCCACCGGAATGCGCCGGGCCGAGCTGATCGGGCTGGCCGATTCGGCAGTAGACACCTCGCGTGGCGAACTAAAAGTGGTCGGAAAGCGTAATAAGGAGAGAATAATCCCCTTCGGGAGCGAACTCCGGGAGGCGGTGGAGAGCTACCGCCGGGTCAGGGACGCTGTCACGGGAGGGCCGACAGAAAGCTTCTTCGTCAGGCCCGACGGCTCACCTCTCTATCCGATGCTGGTGGAGAGGGTGGTCAGGAAGGCCCTCCAGGGCCGGGCCCACGCAAGCCGTCTCAGTCCCCACGTCCTGCGCCACTCCTTCGCTTCCGATATGCTCAACAACGGCGCCGACCTGGTAGCCGTCCAACAGCTGTTGGGGCATGAATCACTCGCGACCACACAGGTTTACACCCATATAACCTACCGAGATCTTAAACATAATTATCAACTCGCCCATCCCCGCGCGGGACGCTCCGCCCGGATGTCGTCAGGCATCCCCGGGTCTCCCGCCGGAAATGGCCCTAAAACCTGAAAAGGAGGACAAAACCATGGATGTCAACATTCAAGCAATCAACTTCGACGCTTCTGAGAAACTTGTCGCTTTCGTCAACAAAAAAGCCGAACGCCTCCAGCGTCATTACCCCGACATAACCACCGTTGATGTTAAACTTACCGTTGTCAAGCCCGAGACGGCGATGAACAAGGAGGCCGTCATCAGCGTGGTGGCTCCCAAGAATGATTTCGTGGCCACCAAGGTTGCCGACTCCTTTGAGGAGGCCATCGACCTCTGCCTTGAGGCGGTGGGAAAGATGGCAGAGAAGGCCAAGGAGAAGAAATGACCCTCTACCGGGATTGACCCGGATGGAGAAAAAAACGCCCCCGTGAGGACACGCCGTATGTGGCGCCCCCTCGCGGGGGTTGCCGTTTACGGAAAAAAGGGTTACATTTGTGGCCGATAGAGATACGATAGAGATATTACCATGACTGACAAAAAGAAAACAAGCTTCGGACTGCTGCCACGGATTGTGGTCGCGATAGCCCTCGGAATCGGGTGCGGGTATTTCCTGCCGATGTGGGCCACACGGATTTTCGCCACCTTCAACCAGGTTTTCAGCGAGTTCCTCGGATTCTGTATCCCCTTGATTATAATCGGTTTCGTCGCCCCGGCCATCGCCGACATCGGGTCAAAGGCGGGGAAGATGCTTGTGGCGACCGCCCTGCTGGCCTATGTCGCCACACTGGGCGCGGGTATGTTGTCGTATGCCACCGGCCAGATGTTTTTCCCCTCGATGATTACCCCCGACGAGTATGTCGAGGCTGAATCCCGGGCGGTCGAGGTCGCCCCATATTTCAAGGTGGGTATTCCTCCGCTGATGAGTGTGATGACCGCGCTCGTGTCGGCGTTTGTGGTCGGGCTGGGAGCCTCGCGCCTGAAAGGTGACATAATCCGGGGCGCGCTTGATGAGTTCCGCATGATAGTCGACATGGTGATACGCCGGGCGATAGTGCCGTTGCTCCCGGTCTACATATTCGGCATATTCCTCGGCATGACCGCCGCCGGGGAGGTGGCGGTGGTGCTGTCGGCCTTCATGAAGATAATACTGGTGATATTCGGGCTGCATGTGTTGCTGCTGGTCGTCCAGTATGCCATTGCCGCCCTGTTTGCCAAAGGGAGGATTTCCCGCAACCCATTCAAACTGTTGTGGACGATGATGCCGGCCTATTTCACAGCCCTCGGCACCCAGTCGTCGGCGGCCACAATCCCCGTCACCCTCGAACGGACAATCAGGATGGGGGTGGACAAGGATGTCGCCGGATTCACCGTGCCGCTTTGCGCCACAATCCATATGTCGGGGAGCTGTCTGAAGCTTGTCGCCTGTGCCATGGCCCTGATGCTCCTCAAAGGCATGCCGTATGATTTCGGCATGTTCATGGGGTTTGTCGCCATGCTCGGCATCACCATCGTGGCTGCTCCCGGCGTCCCGGGCGGGGCTGTGATGGCCTCGCTCGGGCTGCTGACCTCCATCCTCGGTTTCTCGGAGGCCGACAACGCCCTGATGATAGCCCTTTATATCGCGATGGACTCATTCGGGACAGCCTGCAACGTCACCGGCGACGGTGCGCTTTCGGTAATCATCAACCGCTTCTTCGCCCCCACTTCATCTTCCCGGACCTGAATTCCGGGCGCATTCCTGCCGGTTGATTATTGTCTCTGAAAATCAGGGTTTCGTCTCAAAACGCCTGTTGATTGCTAATCCGTAAGTAAATTTGGTCATAATTATTGTCTGCTCCTGGAAATCAACCAGGAGCAATTACTTATGACCAAATCAAAATTGTAGTTTTGCTTATGATTAGTAATTTTTACCCCCCCCATTTGTGCGGGATTTATAACCAAATCCTTGCGTATTGCTATGGCGGTGGTCGGGCTGGTGTTGTCCGGCCTTTTCCATAAGGCCAACGCCCGCACTATCACGACCGAAGACAAGGTTGTTTATGAGGTCGTTTCGGAGAGTGGCCATACAGTCCGTGTCTCGATCGAAAACCAGTCGATTCATCGCGACAATGCATCCTTTATAATCATTCCTGAAATCATTACCGACCCTGCTGACGGGCAAACCTACACAGTGACAGATATCGTAGCCGGTGCTTTCCAGGCAACCGCCGTCACAGGGGTTGACATCCGCGCGAAGCTGACGGCCATTCCCGGCAACACATTCCGTAACTGCCCCAATCTTGAGACCGTGGTTTTCCCGCCGACCCTTGAAAATATCGGAGGTAACTGCTTCATGGATGCCCATAAGCTTAAAACCCCGGTTCTTCCGGAAGGATTGAAGGTGATTGGGGCGAACGCTTTCTGCGGCACATATATGGGGAGCGAGCTAATCCTGCCGTCGGGTGCCGAGATTTACAACTACGCGTTCGCCTCGACCAGCATCCCGTCAATCCGTTTCCCTGAGGAGAGCAATGGATTCAAGCTGTTCCCGCTCGTTTTCCGGGATGTGAAAGAGCTGAAATCCGTGGTGATTCCGTCATGGATGGAGAATATCCCCAACGGATTGTTTCTGGTATGTCCCGACCTTGAGTCGGTAGACCTCTCCCAGGTGACATCAGGCAATCTCGTCGTGGAATATGATGCTTTCCGGGGTGATTCACGGCTGACGCAATTGAGGTTGCCCGCAAAGATGAGGGAAATCGGAGCGGCGGCTTTTTCCGGTAGCGGCCTGAGGGAGATCAAGTTCCCGGAAATGGAGACTGTCGGAGCGGGGGCGTTCAACGCCACCAAGATAGAGAGGATAACTGCCGATTGCTGGCCTGCCACTCCCATCAGGAATTTCGGGACATCGATGTTCTACGCTACTCCGCTTAAGGAAATCACCTTCCCGTCATGGATGACTGAGATACCGCTCGACTGTTGCCGCAGTTGCGCGTCGCTGACAAAGGTGGTAATCCCGGAGGGGGTGGAGGCAATCGGAAACAACGCTTTCCATCAGTCGGCGGTTACCTCGGTCACATTGCCATCCACGATGAGGAGAATCGGGGATGCCTCGTTTTATTATTGCACCCGCCTCTCCTCCATAAACCTTCCCGAGGGGCTGGAGAGGATAGAAAACAATGCGTTCCATAATTGCGCCCTGACAGAAATCACCATCCCCTCCTCGATGAAACATCTCGGAGAGAAAGCATTTTACGCCAACAGACTCGAACGGATTAATCTTCCCGCGCAGGATGATGCGGATTTTCAGCCCTTTGAATTCGGCGCATATGTTTTCGCCTACAATCCGATAACTGACTATACCTGTCCGGCCTGGATGAAGACCGTGCCAGAGGGTTTCATGCAGGCTTGCCAGCTTGTCAGCCTGACATTCGCGCCAGGTGTGGAGGAGGTCAGGGAGGAGGCTTTCGCCGACAATACCCGGCTGCAGGTGGGGACTCTTCCTGAATCAATCAGGATTTACAGAGACCGGGCGTTCAAGGCCTGCGGATTTTATCTCCCGGCTGACCAGTATTTCGCCACAATATATATCGGCAATGATGTGAACATTGCCAGTGAGGCTTTCCGTCAGGCCCGCATCAAAGAGGTCGTGTTCACCGACTGCCGGTACACGCTGGGCAATAATATCTTCCGCGATGTGACCTCGGTCAGGCGCATAGAGTTCCCTGACTGTATGACGGCTATCCCCGACGGCATATGCAACGGATGGTCGGAACTCACGGAAGTGGTATGGCCTCCCCGGCTTGAGGCGATAGGTGACCAGTCTTTCAAGGGGTGTGAAAAGCTTGTGTTCGCGACCGGCCCGGATGGGGAGGGGAATGTCTTCGATTTCACCAAAGCCCCGTTTGACAACCTCATATCGGTGGGTGACGAGGCATTCGCCAACACTAAGATAACCGATGTTGTCTGGCCTGAGTCGGGCGACAATCTCCATATCGGTGATTATCTCTTCAGCGGAATTGAAACTATGACTTCCGCACATATCCCCGCATGGATGACCTCCATTCCCAAAGGGTTGTATATGAATTGCCGCAACCTCACAGACCTCCTCTGGGATGAGAGTGACAGGGAAAACCTTGAAATCGGGATGGACGCGTTGCGAGGGCTTGGAATCAAGACGATAGAATGGCCCGATGTCCCGACTACGATTCGTGAGAACGGCTTCGCCGACAATGACAACGCCACATGGATAAACTGGCCCGAATCCCCGGCGGTGATGTCAAATTACACTTTTTACAGTTGCGGGGAGCTGAAAGGCCCGGAGGAATTGCCTGACTATGTAACCTCAGTTCCGGCATATTGTTTCTCGATGTGTACCTCCCTTGGGCATTTCACTCTTCACGATGGCATCTCTTTCGTCGGCATCGCGGCTTTCGCCGGATGCGACGCGATGAAAGATTTCAAGACGCTTGGCCCTGTCCCGCAAATCCAGGCGGAGTGCTTCAAGGGATGTACCTCTCTTGAGACGTTTTCCTCATCTTTCCCTCTTGCCGCCATAAACAACGATGCGTTCCTTGATTGCCGGTCGCTGCATACACTTGATTTCCAGGGGACAACGGCGGTGGATATCTTGGGCGGCGCATTCTCGGGATGCGGTTCGCTCGTGGATTTCCCTGACATCATCGTCCCGGAATCGAAGATGGGGGGCTACGCCTTCCATAACGCATCCTCGTTGACCCATATCCCGGTTCCTGTCTGCGGCCTTGAGGGGGACTACAATGACTGGAAGCATTTCATGGGGGCCGCGTCGTTGCAGTCGGTCAACCTGCTACCGCTGACCGGAGACAACAACAAGTTCTATCTCTATGACGACATGTTCGCGGATGCTCCGCTGCTCGGTGTCTCTTATTACCTGAGCGACATCCCGGTTGAGAAGATTACCCCGACAGGTGTGGCTGACCGCTCCGTGAAGGGTATACTGATGGTCAACCGTGACCAGAAGTACAAGCTGATGGAGAATGGCTACGGCGCATTGTGGGACATCAGGGAGGTCAAGAAGCCTGACCTGACCCTCCACGGCGACATCCACTCGGAGTTCACTCCCGGCGACCTGCGCAACCACTACAAGACGATGATCCGATGGGAAGTGGTCGAGAGCGACCTTGACGAGAATGCCCCGACGGTCTATCACCTCAACCGCGACGGGGTGGAGATAGCCCGTATCGAGATTTCGACCTGCGAGCTGCTCGACAAGGTGAGCGACGGAAACATCCAGCGCAACGAACCGACCAACAGTTACAAGATAAGAATCACAAGGGATGGTGTGGATTATGACAAGGCTGAGCAATATGGCGACTTCGACTATGAGTTTGAGCCGGGCGGATATATTATGGTCTACTCCAACCAGCATAAGAACCTTTATTTCCATCCCGGGACATCCCACCGTATCGGCCTGAACGAGAGGATGGGGGCCAAATCGTGGTTCCTGTTCATCGATGAGTTCGACTCCCCGGACCTGAATGAGCCGGGTGTGCCTGACCGCTACACCTACACCCTGGCGATGGATGGTTATGACTACCGCGAACCGGTCAACAATGAGGGATATCTTCCCGGCGAGGATGGCCTTTACTGGCATTATGAAAACCGCCGTCTTGACCGGATTGAGTCTGAACCTTGTGTGGTGCATACCGCTATGGCTGTGCCGTCGATGTCTGTCGACGGGCTATATTCCCTTGAGGATATCGAGGGTGACACCGCAGGGGTGCTTCCCGTGTCGGAAGATATGATGGCCGAGGGTATCTCCGCCCGGCTTTCATATGAGTTCTCCGACCCGGAACAGATCGGTCACACACTTTTCGAGGCTCCGATGCATTACCCGATTATCGACCATATCGTATGTTACGAGCTTCCCTCGCGTGAGAACCTCGGGGTATATTCCGAGTTGCAGCGGTGTGATATAAAGGGTGACAAGTCGCTGGCGACAGGTGACATACCTGTGCCTGCCGACCATGACCCCGCCGTAGGGTCGAGCTACCAGATTGTCACCTCGACTCTTTGCCGAGGCATATTCGGCTCGCGTATCGTGACTATTCCCGGCACTCCACGCCTCGACGCGTCGATGGAGAAACTGCAGCTATGTTACTCATACGATGAGCATAACCACGAGCCGGTATTCCGGGCCACAGTCAATCTTTATCCTGACGCAAGTCCCATGGGGTATTCCGAAGCTCCCTCCGACAGCCGCCATTCGATAGGGGTATGGCGCGCGATAGACCGCAAGAGTGTCTCCAATGAGATGCTTGCCGATGAAGGCGTTCTGCCCGATGAACTTGTGTTCCATATGGGGCAGGATTATATGGCCCACTCATGGAGCTGCGATGATTGCAGCGCGCATCAGAAATATGACACCTCGGATGGTCAATGGCGCTATACCGACCATTTCGCCATCGGCTCCATACCGCAGGGACAGCTGCTGGATGTCAACGCCGACTATCGTGTGCGCATGTATGTCCAGACCGTGGACGACCCGTCGCGCTGGATGATTGCCGAGGCCCGGGCTGTCAACTCCGAGGTTGTCAGCGGAGTAGAGGAGGTGAGGGCAGGACTCTCCTCCTCCGAGCCGGTGTATTACAATCTGCAGGGTATGCGTGTGCCGCAGCCTATGGAGGGTGAGACCGTTATCGTGGTGGACGCCCGTGGTTCACGCAAGATGATATACAAGAGAGAATGACCTGTCTATGCCATGGTGATTGTGAAACTAATAGTAAGATAGTAAGTAGGTAAAAAAGAAGAAGAGAGGAGCCGCGCCTGTGTGATACAGACGCGGCTCCGTTATCTTTTTGGGGAATATCGACGGGTTGGAATCCTGCGGGGTCAGCGGATATAGTGGGGCATCTCCTCGGGGACGACCATTGAGATTTCCACCATTCCGGCTATGACGCCATCCTTGCGCCAAGGGGTCTGGTAGATGACCTTGCGCTGCCCGTTTTTCGAGATTGTGTAGGCGTTGCTTTCCCCGGTGGCGAGCATGTGGCGGATTTTCGCCGAGGATTCGGGTGAATGGCAGTCGAAGAGGTTTTTGCCGATGAGGTCGCCGTGGTTGGCGAAGGTCTCGCGTGACTTGCGGTTCATATATAATATGATTCCGTCTGAATCGCAGACGGTCACCGCGCAGTTGGTCTCTTCACTCCAGGGCATCCCTGCGGGGAGGTTGGCCATGTCGTCGGGATTGATCATGGGTCGGGGATTGGGGTTTACTTTCCGGCTTTGTAGCGGGCGGCCTGCTCGGCGATGAGGGCAGCGTCGTCGAAGTAGTTGATTTTCATCGCGGCGCGAACCTTGTCGAGGGTGTCGGCGGCCTCCTCGCGGGCTTTCGCGGAGCCGTTCTTGAGGATTTCGTAGACCCCGGGGATGTTCTGCTCCCAGAGCTTGCGGCGCTCGCGGATGGGGGCGAGGGTCTCCTCCAGCACATTGATGAGGAGCTTCTTGACGGTGCCGTCGCCGAGACCGCCACGGGTGTAGTGGTCTTTAAGCTCCTGGAGGTTCTTGTATTCGGGGAGGTATTTGGCGAAATGCTCGTCGGTGCAGAAAGCGTCGAGATAGATGAAGGGGCAGTTGCCTTCGAGGTGTCCCGGGGAGTCGACGGTCAGGTGTTCGGGATCGGTATACATGCTCTTCACCTTCTTTGCCACCTCCTTGGGGGTGTCGCTGAGGTAGATGCAGTTGCCGAGCGATTTGCTCATCTTGGCCCTGCCGTCTGTGCCGGGGAGGCGCAGGCAGGCGGCGTTGTCGGGCAGGAGGATTTCCGGCTCTACGAGGGTGTCGCCGTAGACGTTGTTGAAGCGGTTGACGATTTCGCGGGTCAGCTCGATCATCGGGGCCTGGTCTTCACCGACGGGGACGGTGGTCGCCTTGAAGGCTGTGATGTCGGAGGCCTGGCTGACAGGGTAGCAGAAGAATCCGACAGGGATGCTCTGCTCGAAGTTGCGCATCTTGATTTCGGTCTTCACCGTCGGGTTGCGCTGCACTCGTGACACCGTCACGAGGTTCATGTAGTAGAAGGCCAGCTCGGTCAGCTCGGGGACATGGGTCTGGACGAAAATGGTGGATTTCGTCGGGTCGAGACCCACCGAGAGGTAGTCGAGCGCCACCTCGATGACATTCTGGCGCACCTTCTCGGGGTTGTCGGCGTTGTCGGTCAGGGCCTGGGCGTCGGCAATCATTATGAAGATTTTGTCGAAGCACCCCGAGCCCTGCAACTCGACGCGACGGCGCAACGACCCCACATAATGGCCAAGATGGAGACGACCTGTGGGACGGTCGCCCGTAAGTATCACTTTTTGCATTTGTTTCAGAATTTTTTAGGTCGCAAAGTTACCCATTTTTTGTTGATTATTTAGACGGTGAATGAAGAAAATTTCGTAAATTTGCCCCCAGAAACCCAAACACAAAAATCCAGTTTGTTTAACATGGTAAGTTACAAAGAATTAGGCTTGGTCAACACCCGTGAGATGTTTGCCAAGGCCATCAAGGGCGGTTATGCAATCCCCGCTTTCAACTTCAACAACATGGAGCAGCTCCAGGCCATCATCAAGGCCGCCGCAGAGGAGAAGTCTCCCGTTATTCTCCAGGTGTCCAAGGGCGCTCGCAACTACGCTAACGCGACCCTGCTCCGCTATATGGCCCAGGGTGCTGTGGCCTACGCCAAGGAACTCGGCTGGGAGAATCCCCAGATCGTTCTTCACCTCGACCACGGTGACAGCTTCGAGCTTTGCAAGAGCTGCATCGACAACGGTTTCTCTTCGGTGATGATCGACGGCAGCCACCTCCCCTACGAGGAGAACGTGGCCCTCACCAAGCAGGTTGTTGACTACGCCCACCAGTACGACGTTACCGTCGAAGGTGAGCTGGGCGTTCTCGCCGGCGTTGAGGATGAGGTTTCCGCTGACCACCACACCTACACCGACCCCGAGGAGGTAATCGACTTCGCTACCCGCACCGGTTGCGACTCCCTGGCCATCTCCATTGGTACCAGCCACGGCGCATATAAGTTCACTCCCGAGCAGTGTACCCGCAACGCCGACGGCAAGCTCATTCCTCCTCCCCTGGCATTCGACGTTCTCGATGCCGTTATGGAGAAGCTCCCCGGATTCCCCATCGTACTCCACGGCTCCAGCTCCGTGCCCCAGGAATACGTTGACATCATCAACGCCAACGGCGGCAAGCTGCCCGATGCCATCGGTATCCCCGAAGAGGAACTCCGCAAGGCTGCCAAGAGCGCTGTCTGCAAGATCAACATCGACTCCGACTCCCGTCTTGCCATGACCGCTGCTGTCCGCAAGGTCTTCAACGACAAGCCCGGTGAATTCGACCCCCGCAAATACCTCGGCCCGGCCCGCGACGAAATGGAGAAGCTCTACAAGCACAAAATCGTCAACGTCCTCGGTTCCAACGGCAAAGCCGAATAATACCGACCTAATCACGTCGACGCGGCTTCCTCGCCGCGCCTGACATCCCCCATAACGAAGGTCCGAAACCGCTTCCCGGTTCCGGGCCTTCCCTTTATCCCTGCCTCCACCGACAACGCTCCCTCCCCGGTTGATACCCCCTCATAAAAGTCCCCCCTCGCCGCGATAAAAAAATCTCTCGCAGATTCCGCAGATTCCGCAGATTTTGGTCTCTCACGCTCCCTGATCACACAGATTTATTCATAGCATATTTTGCTGATTAGAGAGGTTGGATTCTGCGAGAATATACGGTAAGGGTTTCACGGATTACACAGATACCATCCGGGTGAAAATCCATCCGGATGGCCTCTGCGTAATCTGCGAAATCTGCGAGACTTTCGTAATGAAGATACCCTCTAATAAAACAATCTCTCGCAGATTCCGCAGATTTCGCAGATTTTTGGTCGCTAACGCTCCCGGATTCCACAGATTTATCCATTCTCTGTCGATTAAATAGGTTGGATTCAGAAGGGAAATAACTGGAAAAGGTCTCACTGATTACACGGATTACGCAGATTATGCCGGGATTCTACGCAGATTATGCGGATTACATAGATTATGCTGGAGATGCTACGCCGTGATGTTGGTGGCCGACAGCGATTCCGGAGGAATCATTTGTCTGAATAGCCGTGGGTTGGCGTGAGGGGAGCCCCTTGTGGGCGACCCGATGCGGTAACCCACGGTAGGAGGAGGGGAGCGACGGATTCCGGAGGAATCTTTTTTGATATTCTGTAAACTTTGCATATCTTTGCCACTCACATTCACACAAATGAGTTTCACAAACTGTATATATCATATCGTCTTCGCCACTTCCCGACGTGTGCCTGTGATAAGGCTGGATAAAGAACGCGAGGTGTACGCGCTGTTGTTCCACATCCTCAACAAATACGGCTGTTTCGTGTACAGAATCGGAGGGATGCCTGACCATATCCATTTGCTGACGACAGTGCCCCCGACCCTCACCGTGGCCAACCTCGTTCAGAAACTCAAACGGGAAAGCAGTTATTTCATAAAAGAACAAAGGATGCTGCCCGGTTGGGACGGCTGGCAGGACGGATATGGTTGTTTCTCATATAATATCCAGGATGTTGAGAAGATTTCAAACTATATACGGGGTCAAAAGTCACACCATGCGCGGGTGAGTTTCATAGATGAATACCGCGCGTGGTTGATTGAAAACGGGGTCTCGCCCGATGACCCATATTTCCCCAAAGCTTGACGGCAATATCAAAAAAGATTCCTCCGGAATCCGTCGCTCCTCTCCGATTACAGTGGGTTACCGCTTCGGGTCGCCCGCAAGGGGCTCCCCTCGCGCCAACCCACGGCTATTCAGACAAATGATTCCTCCGGAATCGTTGTCGGCCACCAGCGTCAGTCTGCGTAATTTGAGCAGCCTTATCAATTAGTGTAATAAGAGCATCAGCATTAATCTGTGTAATCCGGGAGAATAGTGACCCCGACAATCAGCAGAAATGTCCCGCATAAAGAAAGTCTCGCGAAGAAGGTCTCGCAGATTTCGCAGATTACGCAGAGGCCATCCGGGAGGATTTTCGTCCGGATGGAATCTGTGTAATCTGTGAGACCCTTACTGTCTATTTCTCGCGGAATCCTACCTATCTAATCCGTGGATATGGATAAATCTTTTTAATCAGGGAGCGTGAGCGACCAAAAATCTGCGTAATCTGCGAAATCTGCGAGACCTTTTCTTTTATATGTGGGATATCAAAAAAGATTCCTCCGGAATCCGTCGCTCCTCTCCGGTTACCGCGGGTTACCGCTTCGTGTCGCCCGCAAGGGGCTCCCCTCGCGCCAACCCACGGCTATTCAGACAAATGATTCCTCCGGAATCGTTGTCGGCTACCAACGTCAGTCTGTATTGCATCACCGGCATAATCTGCATAGCATACCGGCGTAATCTGTGTAATCCGTGTAATCTGTGAGACCCTTACGGTTATTTTCCTGCGGAATCGACGAGAGGTTATCCGGGTTATCTGCGGAATCCGGATGGGGAATCCGGATGGGGGATGCGGGCACGGTGACGGGCGGGAAGGTAGCGGGGGAGGGATTCGGCACGGCGCAGGGGAATCGTCCGGCGCAGGTAGTCAAGGTTGAAATCGTATAGGCGCTTCCCTTTGGCTGGTTGACGCGAGACTGGGAGAAATGCCTTGTCTCGCAGCACATTGACAGAATCGCAGATAGGGGAGTGGCCGTCTGGCAAAGTGGGTAGCAAGCCGGATGGCACGGAGTCGAGGGTGACAGCCTCGACCACCGAGAGGGTTGGGAAGCCGATTGCCGTCCACATTATCACGGTCTTTTCCGGATCTTCTCCCGGTAGAGGGCCTTCGATGACGACAGACGCACAAGAACTGCGCCGGGAGATGACATCCCCGCTGTCGCGATGGCGTGGGGCTGTGCCGCCGAGGAGGTCAATCCCTTTTTCCGGAAGATAAAAGGAACGTGAAAGGGTCTCGATGAGGTCTTCAGCCGCGATTTTTCCGGCAGCCGCCCATTCGCGGTCATACCGGGTCACGGAGTCAAGCAGATGCTTCTCAGCACGATGGCGCGACATCCCGAGACATCCACGCGGGCCACCCGACAGGGAGTAATTCGTGCGCGTCATGCATCCATCCGGATTGTCGCGCATCTCCACCCCGAGAACCGCCGCCGACAGCGAGTCAAGCGGGAATACCGCCACCTCCCGGTCGGAAGTCTCGAAATATGCTCCGCGACCCTCTGCGTCGAATGCCCCGAAATTGGCCTGCACTCCGCGCGGCCCCGGATGGTCGAGGAGCAGCCTGTGGAAATCCGTGAGCGAACGGCAATGGCGCAGCGCCTCGGTCATCATCAGTCCCTCCCTGTCCTGCCAGTTCTTGGCCGGTGCGGGAATATTGTAACTCGCTGTGTTCATAACAGCGAACCCCGCTTCATTGAACCCGATCCACACCTCCCGGGCGGCGGTGTCGGTGGCATTGAACAGTCCGACATAAGCCATCGTAGAGTCGGTCGCCTGGAAAGCCCTGACATAATTGTCGGGATGCCCCGAGTCGCGGTGCTTCCATAGCAACCACCTGCCGTCAGCACCCCGTGACGCCCCCACCAGTGCCGACGTGCATCCCCACGCCGTCACACAGGCGACAACGGCCGCCACCACAATCGCCGCCATCCTCCGCGAAGCTGTCTCCGCCACCCCCGAGATATATGAATTGACATTTTTCATTCCCCAAAATTAAGAAAAATCCCCTGAATTTTCCTAACTTTGGGGGATGAAGCCTGACAAACTTCGGCTGAACCGATAATATTATCACTGTATGATGAAGAAGATATTGCTGACCGCGGCTATGGCGGCCGCACTGGGAATCCCCTCCGCGATGGCGCAGGCTCCCGGTTCCAGCCTCGATGTGGCTCCCGAAGGGGCTCCCCTCTGGCTGCGAGATGTTAAGATTTCCCCAAATGGCGACCTGATTGCGTTCACCTACAAGGGTGACATCTGGACTGTCCCTGTCTCCGGTGGTGAGGCACGGCAGCTTACCGTGCGCGACTCCTATGAGTCTTCCCCTGTCTGGAGCCCGGACGGGAAGAAAATCGCTTTTGCCTCTGACCGAAACGGAAACAATGACATATATGTGATGGACTCCAGGGGTGGAAACCTCCGACGGCTCACATCCAACTCCGCCGCCGAGATTCCCGAAGGGTTCTCCCCTGACGGCAAGGAGGTGTATTATTCCGCTGCCATCCAGGCTCCGGCCTCTTCGGTGATGTATCCCTCGGGACGTATGACCCAGCTTTACGCCGTGGATGTCGAGAACGGCAAGTCGCGTCAGGTGCTGGCCACTCCAGCCCAGATGATTTCCTTCTCTCCCGACGGCTCTAAGATGCTCTATCAGGATGTCAAGGGGTTCGAGGATGAATGGCGCAAGCACCATACCTCCTCCGTGAGCCGCGACATATGGCTTTACACTCCGGCTGACGGGAAGCACCGCAACCTGACTGCCCGGGCCGGCGAAGACCGCAATCCGGTATTGGATGACATAACCGGCACCGTCTATCTCCTCTCGGAGCGTGACGGCGGTACATTCAATGTCTACCAGTTCCCCATCGACAATCCCTCGCAGGCGACGAAACTCACTGATTTCAAGACCCATCCCGTCCGCTTCCTCTCCCGGGCCAACAACGGCACACTGGCTTTCACCTATGACGGTGAAATCTACACCATGTCGGGACGTGCGGCGCGTGCCGCGGCTGTCCCGCAGAAGGTGGCCATCTCGCTTGTCGCAGATGACACCGAGCGTCCCAAGCGGATTTCAGTGAAGCCGTCGGGGGGCATCGTCTCACCCAACGGTGAAATGGTGGCGTTCCTCAACCGTGGCGATGTCTTCGTCACCTCTGTGGAGTATCCCACGACCGTGCAGGTGACCCTCACTCCTCAGGCCGAGCGTCATCTCTCGTGGGGGAGCGACAACCGTTCGCTCTACTACACTTCGGAGCGGTCGGGACGCAAAAACATCTACCGTGCCCGCATAGCCCGCAAGGATGACCCCGATTTCCCCAACGCTGTGGAGTTCACCGAGGAGGCCATCTTCCCCGAATATGACGGCAACGGCCCTGTGACCGAATATTCCCATCCGACCATCTCTCCCGACGGGAAGAAGATGGCGTATGTCAAGAACCGCAACCAGCTCTGGATTCGCGACCTCGCTTCCGGCGCTGACCGCCAGATCACCAACGGAGAGACCTACCCGGGCAAGGGAGACAACATGGCGTTTGAGTGGAGTCCCGACTCCAGATGGCTGACTATGGAAATCATCCCGGAGATGCGCGATCCTTACGGCGACATCGGTCTGGTCGAGGTTGAGACCGGCAAAATCACCAACCTTACCAACACCGGCTACATGGAGGCCAACCCCCGTTTCGTGCTTGACGGCAACGCGATAATATATTTCACCGAGCAGTATGGTATGCGTGCCCAGGCTTCATGGGGTTCGCAGGAGGACATCATGATTGTGTTCCTCAACCGCGAGGCCCGCGACCGTTTCATGCTCTCCAAAGAGGATTACGAGCTGTTGAAGGAGCAGGAGAAGAAGGCCGCCAAGAAGACCGATGACGGTGATGACAAGAAGAAAGGGAAGAAGGACAAGATGAATGCCGATGCCGACAAGAAGGATGACTCGAAGAACATCGTCGTCGAGCTGGATGGCATCGAAGACCGTGTGATGCGTCTTACTCCTTTCAGCTCATCCCTCTCCGACGCTATCGTGAGCGGTGACGGTGAGACCCTCTACTTCCTCTGCGAGGTCGAGGATGGCTTCGACCTCTGGAAGCTCCCCCTGCGCGACCGTGAGCCGAAGCTTGCCGCGAAGATGGGTGCATCCCGTGCATCGCTCCAGGCCGACAAATCGGGCAAACAGCTCTTTGTCATTGGTCGTGATATGAAGAAAATCGACAAGGGTGACAAGCTGACCCCCATCAAGGTCTCGGCGACCCACGATATCGACCTCGCCGCCGAACGTGAGGCGATGTTCGACTATGTGGCTGTCGAGGAGGGTGAACGTTTCTACAACACCGACATGCATGGTATCGACTGGCCAGCAATGACCGCCGCTTATCGCAAGTTCCTCCCCCATATCAACAACAACTATGATTTCGCTGAGATGCTCAGCGAACTGCTTGGAGAGCTCAATGTCTCCCATACCGGTGGCCGTTACCGTGCGGCAGGAGATGCCTCGGCTGACCGTACCGCATCACTTGGACTTCTCTATGACATGAACTACCAGGGTGACGGTCTCAAGGTTGACGAAGTTCTCGCCAATGGGCCTTTCGACAAGGCCGCGTCGAAAATCGGCAAGGGGGCGGTGATTACCTCCGTCAATGGCCGTAAAATCGATGCCGGGACCGACCTCGGTGACCTATTCAACAATATCTCGGGCAAGAAGACACTCGTGGCGTTCACCACTCCCGGCGGGGAGAATGTCTCGGAGGTGGTTATTCCCTGCTCGGCAGGCAAAATCAGTGACCTGATGTATCGCCGCTGGATCAAACAGCGTGCCGCCGATGTAGACCGCTGGTCGAATGGCCGTCTGGGCTATGTGCATATCGAGTCGATGGATGACGCGTCTTTCCGTCCGATGTATGCCGACCTGCTCGGTAAGTACAACAACCGCGAGGGTGTGGTCATCGATATCCGCTGGAACGGCGGTGGCCGTATGCACGAGGATATCGAGCAGCTTTTCACCGGCCAGAAGTACCTCACCCAGGTAATCCGTGGCAAGGATGTCTGCGACATGCCTTCGCGCCGCTGGAACAAACCTTCGGTGATGCTTGTCGCCGAGCCTTGTTACAGCAACGCCCACGGTACTCCCTGGGTCTACCAGCATCAGAAAATCGGCAAGGTTGTCGGTATGCCTGTCCCCGGTACAATGACATCTGTCAACTGGGTGACCTTGCAGGATCCGTCGCTTGTCTTCGGTATTCCTGTCATCGGTTACCGCACAGCCGAGGGAAATTATCTCGAGAACACCCAGCTTGAACCTGACCTGAAGGTTGCCAACACCCCCGAGCAGATTGTCGCCGGGGAGGATGCCCAGCTCCACGAGGCTGTCAACCTCCTCCTGCGCCAGATTGATGCCGCCAAGTAACCGGGCACCCCATAGAGACATAGGTATGTCAATAGCCGTGGGTTAACGCGAGGAGAGGCTTATATGCCGAACCGAAGCGGTAACCCACGGCAACTTTATTAAACGATTGACTCCAGGAGAATCCACCCCTGATAAAAAGGAACCTCTCGCAGATTTCGCGGATTACGCAGATTTTTGGTCGCTTACGCTCCCTGATTACACATATTTATCCATAACCTGCCGATTATATGGGAGGATTCCGAGGGGGAAATAACCGGTAAGGGTCTCACTTATCTAATCCGTAGAGATGGATAAAGTAGAGATGGATAAATCTGTTTAATCAGGGAGCGTGAGCGCCCAAAAATCTGCGTAATCCGCGGAATCTGCGAGAGGTTCTTTTTTGGTAGGGGAGGGGTTAGTAAGATTTGAGGGGAGGGAGGAAGGCGTTTGGGATGTAGTCGATTTGGCAAGTGTGGCCGTCGCCGGTCACAGCTGCCACGTCGAAGCGGGGGGTGAGCGTGATTCTGTTGATGCGCAGGTAGGTCTCAGCGGCGCGGCAGAGCAGGCTGATTTTTTTCGGGGTGATGGCGTCGAGAGGGTTGGAGTGGCCGTCCTCGCGGGTCTTTACCTCCACGAAGACGATATCCTCCCCACGGGTGGCCACGATGTCGATTTCAAGATGATTCATCCGCCAGTTGCGTTCGGCAATCGTGTAGCCGTCGAGAATCAGTTTCTCGACAACTTGTTCCTCTCCCCATTTTCCAAGTTCATTGTGTCGTGCCATATTTTCGTAGCTTTATGGTTACCATCTGCGTAGTTTTGCTTGTATCCAGCTGGCGAGGAGATACACGCCGACCCCCACCGGCAACGCCACGCAGAAGAAGACGGTGAGGAAGCCGGGACAAGAGGCTATCACTATGAGTATTATGAGAATCGCCCAAAGAATTATTCCGAACATACTGGCTGATTTTAATTTACCTGAGAGTCTGTGTGCAAAGTTAAGTTGTTAGAGGGCGGAAAACGCGCACATCAGCGTTAAATTATGTTATTTCATCGGCCGATTATCAGGGATGACACTATAAAGGAACCAAGGGGTCGAGCGTGAATCGCTCGACCCCTTGGTTTGAGTTGTCTTACCAGGATTCGAACCTGGACAGGCAGAACCAAAAACTGCAGTGCTACCATTACACCATAAGACAATCCTGGTTGCCCAAGGCGATTGTCGCCCTAAAGCGCTGCAAAGTTAGTCAGTTTTTTTGGTTTCTGCAAACATTTGTCGTTTTTTAATGTGAATTGCGGAATCGTTATGCGTCATACGGGACGCATGATGTCAGAGGTTGCGCCAGGAGCAGTTTTTCGGTTCGGGGCCGTTGGACCCCATTGTCCAGATTTTGTTGAAATCGAGACTGGAGAAACTGCTCTGCTTCTTGAAGTTGCCGGAAGAGACAGAAATCGAGGTGCTGGGCCACCCTTTCCCGCTTGATTCGAGGAAATAGTTGTTCCCGCTGGTGTATGCGGCCTTGTGGTCGCCGATGATGGCGTTTCCGTGGCTGACCTTCCCGCTGTTGACATTGTAATGGCAAGTGGCGTCATGGTCGATATATCCGACAAGACCTCCGTTGTCATGTTTCTGGGAAGAGGTGACAGTCCCGGCGTTAAGTGAATTCTTGACCAAGCAGTAATTGCCCTCCTCCTGGTAGCCGACCAGACCGCCGACGCGGGTATCGGAATTGTCAGATGAGACCTCGCCACGGTTTACACACTCGTCAACCCTCATGTTGAGCCAGTTGTTGAAGAGGCCGAACCCCGACGCGTCGCGTCCGAGACGTCCGCCGATTCCACCAACACCTTGCACTTTCCCGGTGGAATAGACATGGTGATGGTTGGCGCAGCAACTTATCGCGATACGTTGCTCGGAAAAGCCGACGATGCCGCCGACACCGCCGCCGCCGTCGCTTCCCGCCCCCTTGACATCTCCCCGGTTCATGCAGTTTGAAACCACGATGTCCCGCTCCTCATCGTTGGAATAGCCGTCGTCGGCCCTGTAGCTGTTGGCAAATCCGACTGTTCCTCCGACATTCTTCCCGCCGGAGACATTCCCGGTGTTCACACACCAGTAGATGTTCATTGTCCGGGAATGGCCGTTGTCGCTGGTCGGACGGTCTTTCGCGAGGAGGCCGATGATGCCTCCGGTGCAGTCCTTGCCGGAAATGTCGGCATAGTTGACGCAATCCTGGAGCCGTCCGCCGCACCGCGACATCAGGAAGCCGACAATCCCCCCGGTGTTGTCGCTGTCGACAGCCTTGACAGTGCCGAAGAAAGCGCAGTCCTCGATATGGCTGTTGTCCTCCTTCTCCTCGAAATACCCGGCGATTCCCCCGGTGTTGACCGAGCCGAAGACAGTCGCGTTGCATGACACGGCTGTGAACGGGGTGGCGACAGCCGAGCCGACAAGTCCGCCGACACTCTCGGTGCCTTGCACCACCGAGCTGAAAGCGGGATGGAAACGGTTTGTGTCCGGGACCCGGATGCCGTGGCCGTCCTCGGCGTAGTTGAATTTGTCGGGGCCAGTCAGACTTCCGAATTCCATGTATCCGGCGAATCCGCCGGTGTTCTGTTTCCCGGTCACGCGCATGACAGGGTCTTCATTGGCCGCATCAGAACTCTCACCAATCTTGAAATCAGCCACGCGCAGGTTGGCGTGGCTGACATATCCGAACGCGCCACCGCAGTGGATTTTGGAGCAGCTTACCGGCAGGTTGACATGGACGCGTGCCGAGGACTCATATTTCCCCCGCAGATGTCCCGCGAAACCTCCAACCTGCTCGTTGCCGGAAATCTTGGCGGCCATATCGTCGACCGTCACGCGGGTATCGTCGTCTGTCCCCTCTACCTTTAATGTCCCCTGGTATTCGGCATATCCGAGGATGCCCCCGACATACTTGCCGCCCGACACAATCGAGTAGACGCGACATCCTGAAAGCCGGAGGTAGCCCGGCTGGTAGAGCGCCCCGATGACTCCTCCGACACCATCGACATTATTCCCTCCGATGGGACATGTGACGCGGACATCGCGAATCGAGAGGTCTCCGGCGGCTGTCGTGGAGACAGCTCCGATTATACCTCCGAGATTGCGTTCAGTCGCAGTGATTATGCGGATGTCGTCATCCTCAGCCGAGACCTTATGGTTAAGACGCACATTCTCGATGGTGAAACCGCCGTCGGCAAGTCCTGTTACTCCCCCGACAAAGCTGTTGCCGCTGACGCTGAAATGGGTCGAGGTAGTAGTCACACCGGAGATTTCCACACGGCTGCCGGTGCTCACCGCGCCGAATAGACCGCCGACATTTTTGCCGCCGCTGACATCCATCCCGAGGTCTATGTCCCTGGCGGTCACACTGCCGGAGACCACAAGACCTATCAGGCCGCCGATATCGCTCCCCTCACCCTCCTGGCCAAGGCTTCCCGACAAGGTGATACCGGACAGGGTGTGGGCACCGGTCGAGCGTCCCGCAACCACTCCGGCCTCGCGACATATGCCGCTGACCATCACTCCACGGAAATTGACATCATGGACCGACGCGTGGCCTCGAAGTTCACGGAACAGGCCGAAGCACGCGTCAGATTCCTCGCGTCCCGAACCTTTGTAATACAGTCCGTCGATGGTATGGTTGCCGCCGTCATAGTCCCCGGCGAAATATCCGCCCCAGTATCCCCGCCCAGGGGCGTAGATACTCTGGTCAGATGGCCTGACATCGGCTATCTGGCGAAAGAACAGCCCCGCGCCGTTGGCCTCATCCTCAATGAGGTTGAGGACGAACATGTCGAAGTTGTCATCATTGTCGATGATATAAGGGTCATCAGCCGTTCCCTCTCCGTCGAGCAAGTATGCCGGCAGGCTCAACTCGGTCTTCGTGAGGTTGTTGCCGGAGAAGCTGACCATAAGTCTGCCGCCGATGGCGGTGCCTCCTGAAACGCGGAGGGTCATCACATAACGTCCGTCCTCGACTGGGGTTGCCGATGGGATATACATCCTGAAACTTGACTCCCTTTCACCCCGCTCATAGTCAGCCTCGTAACTGCGTGTCACGCCATCCGGCGAGATAAGGGCTATATCTACTTTGGCTGTCCCTGCCGGGATGGAGTAGTGACTGTTGTCTATGGTGAAGATGGAGACGGTGTATCCCTCCCCGGTTTCCGTTCCGGGATTTTCGGGGAGGTCGCGCTCATCACGGCATCCGGCTAACAGGGCAGCCGAGAAGAGAAATAATAACAGGAAGAGTCGGTTGATATGTTGTATGTATGTCATCAGTGTAGTTATTTTCTCATTTCTGAATAGTCAGGCACGGGGAAGGTGTTGTCGGCTGTGGAGCCGAATTTCCACCGGGAGGTTTCCTCTGCCCCGACTTTCCAATTGGAATCCAGGGAGGTGTACTTACCGGCATCGGAGATGTCCTTGACATCGAGATACAGCACCGGGGAGTTGTAGCCAAGTGAGCCGTCGGCCCCCGGTTTATAGATCACCGCCGACACAACCGCGCCGGGATATGATGCGCTCCAGCTGGAGTAATCGCCGGAAAGTGATATCACATTCCTGATGGAGGCGTTGGTACCGCAATGCTGGGCGAAAGGGTTGCCGAATCCCGGCCCGTCGCCGGTGTTGAGACAGTCGCGTATGATGCTGGCATCCTGCAGGTCGCCGACCAGTCCGCCGACATTTCCCGATTTAGCCTTGATATCCCCGGCGTTGACACACTGGGAGATGACCACCACATTCTCCTCGAATTCGAGTACACTCTTTGTGATGGCGTTCAGTCCCCCGGCGATGGAGGCCATTGAGCCTGCAAGGATGAAAGGCACAGCCGCCCCTCCGGTAGCCACGGCTCCTCCGATGGCGGCCACTGTCCCCACAAGGATGCAGACCCCGGCGGTCACCTCGTGGATTATCTCGTCGGTCTTGTGACGCTTCTCAAGTTCCTCCTCCCGCTCCTCGCGGGTGAGGTTTATCATTGCGTTGAATAGCTCGTCATTCCCCTCAGTCTCGTAGTAGCCGAGGGTCGATTCAACGGAGTTGACATATCCCTGGCGCAGGCTCGACGCGTCGAAGACCCCGCAGTCCGGGGAGAAGGAATGTCTGATTCCCGACATGTCTGATTTGACCTTGTTGTTGATGTCGAGACACTTGATGCTAAGCTCCTCGCTCATTGCGGAGACCTCGGATTCCTCTATCATCTCATAGACCCCCACACCGAGCAGCCCCGTGTCGGTCACGAGCAATGATGCGTCCGCAACGATTTCCGACACTTTCAGGAAGATGGCGAATCCGTGGGCGATACCCTCCACGGCATGTTCACCCACAGCAATCAGCGGACCGAGTACGCTCATGCCGATTTCCAGCACCCCGACCACACACTCGGCGATGTTCATTCCGGTCCATTCCCTCGGGTCGCCTACCTCACCGACGAGCCCGCCGACAGGGCCGTTGCCTTTCGATTCGAGCAGCCCGTAATTGCCGCAATAGTGCATGATGGTATTGTTGCCCGCCAGGCCGATTATACCCCCGAGGTGGGAACCTGTGGCTGTTGCCTCACCATAGTTATGGTTGAGGGCGATAGAGCCGAAGGTGGTCTTGCCGATGATGCCGCTCACATAGTCCCCGCCGGAGATGTGTCCCGAGTTGATGGCATTGTGGACAACGGCTATCGAGGTGCATCCGGCCACACCGGCGACATAACGCGACCCGGTGACATCCCCCGTGTTGTAGACGGCGTAGCATCCGGTCTGTGATTCCCCGACGATACCGCCTACACAGTCGGTGCCGCTGACATCTCCGGTGTTGAAACTGTAACGCAGCATCACGTTGCCATACATATATGCCTCTGTCGCGCTCCCCTTTACGCGGGTACTGCCGAGCAGACCGCCGACACCGGCATATCCGCTGACCTTCCCCGAGTTGTCGCTTGAGGTGATTGTAGCGATGTTGGCTCCTCCGAGCAATCCCCCCGCGCCTATCGATTTCTCACGGTCGCGGCTCGCGGCGGCGCCGGTTATCGCCCCGATGTTATGTGAGGCGGCGACATACACCGTGTCGCATGATCCGGTTATGCCACCCGCCCCGGAATAGTCGGTGCGGACAGTGGAGGAGTTGGTGCAGTTGTTGACGCTCAGGTAGGAATAGAAACCGCATCCCCCGAGAAGTCCGCCGGCGTTGTAGGTGGCGGAGACCTCATTGCCGTCTGATATGCAATCCTGAAGCAATGCGCGGGAATTCATGTCGACAGCTCCGGCCAACGCCCCCACGCACGCGCTCTCGTCCGAGCCGGTTATGGAGGTGGCGTTGATATGGCAGCCGGTCAGGGAGAGGAATCCCCTGTCCTGGCCCGACATTATCGACGCGCCGACGATTGCGCCGACGGCGAAGTTGCCGCTGATTTCCGAGTCCTTCATCCGGATTCCGGAGATGGCGGCATTGTGGACGAATCCGAACAGCCCGACTCCGGCGGTGTGGGGCCGGTCGATGAGCAAGTGGGTCATTCCGCATCCTTTGTAATGGCCACGGAACGGCCGGGTGGTCGACGCGCCTATCGGGAGCCATCCGTAGCGCTTGTCGGCCTGGAGCGAGGCCTGGTACATATCGATGTCTACCGTCTGCTCGAAATATGTGTCTTTGGTTATAAGGCCGTTGGTCTCCTCGCTGTTGACATACTGGGCGAGTTTCATCAGGTGATGGTAAGACTCGATTCGGTATGGATTCTCGGCTGTTCCCTCCCCGAAGAGGTCTATCCCCTCGTCGTAGCTGTCAAGTACGGTGATTGTCCCGTCGCTGACACAGACCCTCGCGCCGAGTCCGTATTGCGAGACAGGAAACTCCTCGGCGAACGACGCGAGTTCGGGATTTTCGGCGGTGGCGTATTCGAGATAGAGCATCTCATATTCCCCGTCGGCCAGTCCGGTGTCGAGCTGGAAACTGGAGATTTCCCCATTTCGGGAATGGTTGCCTTTACGCGATATGATGCTCCCGTCAGGGGCTTTCAGCTTCAGGGTGAAATCACGGTAGGTGAAACCTTTCACCTCCGGGCCGAATGTGAAATGGCCGGTCGGGCCGACATAGTTGTCAATGGCTTCCCCCTCCGAGGGCTGTTGTTGTGGCAGGTCATCACTGCAGGATGCAAGCAGGCCGGCCACGACGATGAATGGCGCAAGTAAGCGATGGATTGGTTTCATATCGCAAAATTACTCCGAATGCCTGTCTTTGAGGGGGAAAGGAGGGCGACAATTTCGGGGCAAGACGCGACAATTTCTATTTTCCCCGCGCCAGAGAGCGATACCGCGAGGGTGGCATGGCGTAACGGTCGGAGAATGTGCGCTGGAATGTGCGAAGTGTGCCGAAGCCCAGACGGGTGGCGATTTCGGTGAGGGTCTCGGTCGAATCCGACTCAAGTACCCGCCGTGCCTCGTCGAGACGGTGGCCGTTTATGTAGGCTAAGACTGTCGTGCCGCGAGCCTCGCGTATCACCCGGGCGATGGTTTCGGGAGTAAGCCCGGTGGCGTGTGCCAGTTCCTGCCTTCCGAAAGAGGGATCGGTGTAGGGACGCTCTGTCATTATGTGGCGGTCAAGCCTTTCGATGTCGCTTTCCTTGGGCGGTTGGGCGGAGGGGAGAGGAATGGAGGCAGGTTGCCGGTCGAGCTCGCGCAGGCGTTCGACAAGCAGGCGGTTGCGCTTGCGTTGGCCATATGCCGCGGTCAGGGAGACAACCAGCAGTATGAGCAGCAGCAGGGTGATGCCCCCTAAACCAATCAGGCGGTAGCGTGATGCCCGTTGATGTTCCAGGTCCAGTTCGGTATGGTAGAGGGCGGTAAGGTCGGCGAGCTGGTTGCTGACCTGCTCGGTGGCGAGGGAGTCGCGCAGCAGGGCGTGACGTTCGTAGTCGGCCACACTCTCGTCGTCACGTCCGGCCATATGCAGTATGGCGGCTCGGAGTTTCATGTCGTTGAGGTAGAACCATGGGAAATCGGAATGGGTGGCCAGTAAGGTGTCGATGGCAGCGAGCGCGGCGGGGTAATTGCCGCTACGGGCTTCGGCCAAGGCACGGGCGTTGTAGTAATGCTCATATGCCCTTGCGGGGAGGGCCGGATTGATTATGGCTGCCGCGCTGTCGAGGAGCAACGCCGCCCGGCGGTTATCCGATTCCTCTTGGGCGCGGAATGCAAGGGCGGTGACGATGAAATGTCGCGAGGGTTCATCCCATCCTTTCCTACGCCAGTGGTCGACAGCCCTGATGTAGCGCCGACGCGCGTCAGAGACAGTCGCCGTGTCGCCTGCCTGCGTTCCGACGATAACGCGCCATTCATTGATGCTCGCTCCGGTAGAGAAGGTGTTGAGACTTATGCGGAAGTCAGGTGTGAGGGAGAGGGCAGTGTCGAGTTCAGCCATCGCACGGGAGGGCTGGGAGAGTTTGTAGAACATCTGTCCGCGGACACGATGGCTCATCGCCCTCGCGGTGGGGTTGCCGGCATCACTGGCCTCCTCCTCCATCCTACGCGCCACGGCGTCGGCTTCGGCAAACCGGTTTTCGCTGAAAAGCTGGTCGACAAGCACATTCTGCGCCGCGAAATAATAGTCGTCATGTCCGCCCGCGCCAAGGCTGTCGGCTAAGGCTGTTATCCGGCTGACGGTCAGTTTCCCCTGAGGGTGGAGATTGCGCAGGGACTGGACTCTCAGCACCATCTCCTTGCGGGCCGAATCGGTGTCGCAGGCAGCTCCCGCGAGAGCGACCGACACCATTGCCACGATGAAGACCAGTGAACGAAACATGATTATACGAATTTCAGGAAAAGAAGCTGGTGTATCCCCGGCACGTCAGGCCTGACGGAAAATCCGGGAGGAGCGTAGCCCCGGACGGTTCATGAAGGTGAGGGCGGTGAAGGAGGATGTGGTGTCGGAGTTGAATTTCAGATGGTAGCGTTCGTGGGCGAGTCCTTCGAGCAGGTAGACGGCGGTGTTGACCGGCTTGATTTCGGAGGATAGGAGCGCACGGGAGGCGGGGGTGATCCGTTCCTCGGCGGTGATGTCGAATCCCTTTCGGGTGAGGGCCAGGGTGACAGTGGCGGCGGAGTCGAGGTTGTCGGGTAGGCCGACGCGGGTGATTTTGACAGTGCCGTCAGGTAGGCATTCGATTTCGATACGGGGGGAGTGGTCGGTAAGCGCGGGGTCGTAAGACAATACCCCCTCGGCGAAACTTGTCTCCACGGGGCCGTGGCCCGAGGGCATGGCCATCAGGCCGACCGCGATGGCGGCCACCAGGAGGATTATGACGTAAAACTCTACGGAGTGAAGAAATTCCATAAGTGGGGAGAAGGGATGGAGGACATCAGGCGAATGCGTTCATCAGCGCGGAGGAGATAAGCATGTAGATAAGCATACCGATGATGTCGTTGGTGATGGAGATGAATGGGCCGGTGGCGAGGGCGGGGTCGATTTTGAAACGCTCAAGGGTCAGGGGGACGAATGTGCCGAATATCGACGCGAACAGCACCACGGCCATCAGCGACAGGGAGACCGCCAGGGTGGTCGGGTTCCAGGGGGAAAGGCTGAACACGTTGTAGAGGAAGACTATCAGGGAGATGATGAGACCGTTGACCAGTCCGACACCTACCTCCTTGAAGAGCTGACGCCCTGTGTCCTTGAGGTCAAGGGAGCCGTTGGCAAGGCCCTGCACGACGATTGCCGACGACTGGATGCCGACATTGCCGCCCGTGCCGCCAATCATCGGTATGAATAGCGCCATGGCGGGGTTTGTGGCGAAGCCCTGCTCGAAATTGCCGAGGATGAGTGAGTTGCCGATGCCGCCGAGGATTCCGATAAGAAGCCAGGGAAGACGGGCGCGGGTCTGTTGCCAGATGGTGTCGTCAGACTCCACATCCTGCGAGAGACCGGAAGCCAGCTGGTAGTCGCGCTCGGATGACTCGCGGACGCGGTCCATCACGTCATCGACGGTGATATGACCCACCAGACGGCCTATCGAGTCGACAACCGGCATTGCCACAAGGTCATATTTCTCGAAGTCGATGGCCACCTCGTCGAGGGGCATGTCGGTCTTCACCGCCACGGGGTCGGTCTCCATCACATTCTTGATTTTGGAGACCGAGGGGTGGGTGATGAGTTTCTTCAGCGGGAGGGTGCCGCGCAGGCGGTCATCGTTGTCGACGACATAGACATAATAGACCTCGTCCATGTCCTCGGCCTGCATCCTGAGCTGTTTGATGCACTCGGGCATCGACCAGTTCTCGTTGACCACAAGCATCTCGGTACCCATCAGACCACCGGCGGTGTCCTCGTCATATTTGAGGAGGTCGATGATGTCGCCCGCCTGCTCCACGTCGTCGATGTGGGAGATCACCTCGTCGCGGTCCTCCTTGTCAAGGTCCTGGATGAGGTCAACCGCGTCGTCGGAGTCGAGATGGTCGATATACAGACGGGCGATTTCCTCGGGGTCCATGTCGCTGAGGAGCTTCCGTCGGTCATCCTCGTCAAGCTCCATCAGCACGGCGGCGGCCTTGTCGCCATCGAGCAGCTTGTAGAGGTATTCGGCTTGCGACAGGTCGAGGTCCTGATACAGCTCGGCGATGTCGGCCGGGTGCATCTCCTCCAGCTCACGACGGGCGGCGGCCTCGTCGTGGTCTTCAATGATATGCTTTATTTTTTCGAGAAAATCCTCGTCGAATTCCTTCATTGGGAGTAATGCGTGTGATTGGTTGACGGAGGGGCGGCGCGGGGGGGACGGATTACCCCAGGAGGTTTGTCAGTTCGACAAACTGGGCCACCGAGAGCTGTTCGGGGCGCATGGCCATCAGGGGGGAGTCGGGCAATGGTGTGCCGGGAGGGAAGAGGGGCCTGATGGAGTTGCGGATGGTCTTGCGACGCTGGCCGAAAGTGGTCTTGACGACGGTCTTGAACTTGGCCGGGTCGCAGCCGAGGTCGGTGACATCGTTTCGGACAAGTTTCACGACCCCGGACTTCACCTTGGGGGGAGGATTGAAGACATTCTCGTCGACGGTGAAGAGGTATTCGACATTGTACCAGGCCTGGAGCAGCACGCTCAGGATGCCCCGCGCCTTGGTGCCGGGAGGAGCGGCCAGACGTTGGGCCACCTCCCTCTGGAGCATACCGGAGCAGCAGACGATACGGTCTTTCCAGTCGAGGGCGTGGAAGAATATCTGCGACGAGATATTGTAGGGATAGTTGCCGATAAGACAGAACTTCCCGTCGCCGGGGATGAGTTTTCCCAGGTCGAGTTTCAGGAAATCGTCGGCGACGATACGCCCGGCGAGTTCGGGGAAATTGGCCTGGAGGTATTCGACACTCTCGCTGTCAAGCTCGACAACGGTGACATCGTGGCCCTTGTCGAGCAGGAACCGGGTGAGTACCCCCATTCCGGGGCCTACCTCGACCACCGGCAGCCCCTTGTATTCGTCAAGGGTGGACGCAATCCGGTCAGCCACCGACAGGTCGGTGAGGAAATGTTGGCCAAGCGCTTTTTTCGGACGTACATTCATTAACGCAAAGTTAACTTTTTTTCGCGGGTTTGACAAATTTTTTGACTAACTCAGCCGGTGAGACCCCGAGAAGTTTCCTCAGTCTTGAGAAGCTCACCGCGAGCGAGAGGATGACAAACGGCATCGCGCCCCACCATCCGAATATCTCGCGGCAGGCGGCCGCCCCGGCGCACGCCAGGAAGACCAGCGCGGGCAAAACCACGGCGTCGCGCCTGAGGGTCAGGCGGTAACGGCGGCGACACATCACCCACACCTCGGCGAGGTAGAAGAGATACCACAGGGTGTAGGCGTAGCCCAGTCCGGGAATGCCCCACAGTCCGTAGAACCAGATGTTCAGGCCGATGGCGACGATGGCCGACAGTAGTTCGGTCACCAGGTAGGCCAGCCCGTCGCTCTTGGCGAGGATGACGTAGGCCAGACACCACGACCAGGCGCGGAACACTGTCCCGATTACCGCCCAGGTGACAAACGGGAGCATCACCAGGAAGGGGCTGTCATAGAGCAGCCTGACAATTATCTCGTCGGCGGCCACGAAGATGGTCACCACCGGGAACATCACCAGCATTATAAGTATAATCTCGTGGGTCAGGAAAAGTTCAATCCGCCGGGGTGAAAGGCTGACCTCGGAGAGGCGGGGGAGGTATTCCATGCCGACCGCCACCAGCACCAGCCCGACATAGCGGTTGACGAGGGTGAAACCGGCCTGGTAGAGTCCGGCGGTGTCGGTTCCGGCCCGCTGGTTGAGGTATGACATGAAGATGTATGAGACGGCGTTGGAGGCGAAGGTGGTGACGGTCATGTAAACTCCGAGCAGGGCGAACCCTTTCCCGGCAGTGAAGGTCTCGCGCATTCCGAGTGGGGCATCCCGATGCCCCACTTTCTCATGATACAGGCCGCGGCATAGCCAGGTGACGGCGGCGTAGGCGAGCAATGAGGGTATGACGCTGTCGAGTCCCCAGAAATAATACATCGGGGCTGAGACGGCGAGTCCGCCGACCGCGCCCCATACCGATGCCTTGGCCAGGCGTGTGTAACGTTTGAGCCCCTGGAAGACAGCCCCCTCGGTGCCGCTCAGGGTGAGCATCAACACCGCCACGGATAACGCGAGGAATCCCCCCGTGTGGGTCTCGTCGCCGAAAGTGAAACGGCTCAGCAGGGGCGACAGCACCAATGTCAGGAACGCCCCCACAAGTCCCAAGGCCCATCCCCACCGCCTGACGACCGCCACCAGACGGGGTATCGCCCGGCGGGGAGCCATGGCCAGCTCGCGGATGACTCCGGTGCCGGAGCCGAGCTGGGTGATTGAGCAGATTGTGTCAAGCACGGAGTTATACAGGCCGAACAGCCCCATTCCCGCCGGGCCGAGCCACATCGCGACAAGCTTTGTCCTGACAATCGAGCAGAGGATTGTCAGCACCTGCACGCCGCTGAACAGCCCCATCACCTTCAGCACTCTCGCCGAGAGGGTCGGGCGGCGCGGCGTCACCGGGCATCTGTCGGTCATTTGCGGAGCCATAGCTCGGGGTTCTCCTTCTTGCGGCCGTCACGCACCTCGAAGTGAAGCACACTGCGTCCGTTGTCTTTCGGGTCTGAGAAGACTGAGCCGATGTTCTGTCCGGCTTTGACTTTCTGCCCGGTGGAGACGGAGACGGAACCGAGGTTGGCGTAGACGGTCATATGGGTGCCGTGGCGGATAACCACCACTGAGTTGTAGCCTTCGGGACGGAACACCGCCGACACTTCGCCGTCGCACACGCTTCTCACCGCTGCCCCCTTCGAGGTCTCGATGTCGATTCCGGCGTTGTCGGTCACGACATGGGGGAGGGAGGGATGCTGCTGTCGTCCGAAATGCTTCACTATCGTGTAGCGGCCTGTTATCGGGAATGGGAGTGAGCCCTTGAGCGACGCGAAATCGGTGTTTGTCTCGACCTCCTTGGGTGCGGTACCGCTCTCGGCGGCATGGTCGGGAGTGTGGAGTGTCGGGGCTTCGGGGCCTTCCGGGGCGGGAGCGGTGGATGCGCCCGACTTGCCGGGACGCTTGACCGGTTTTGTCTTGGCCCGTTTCTCCTCCTTGCGCTTTCTCTCTTCGGCGGCCTTGCGTTCCTTCTCGGCGCGACGGGCTTCCTCTTCCGCCTTTTTGGCAGCTTCCTTGGCCTCGCGGGCGGCTTTCTTGGCGGCTTCAGCCTCGGCTGCCTTTTTTGCTGCAGCCTGGTGTTCCTCTTCCCGGCGCGCCTCTTTCTGGGCTTTCTCTGCTTCTTTACGGGCAGCTTCCGCCTGGGCCTCTTTTCTGGCGGCTTCTTCAGCCGCGGCTTTCTTGGCGGCCTCGGCTTCGGCGGCCTCACGGGCTTTGCGTGCAGCTTCCTCCGCTGCGGCCTTCCTTGCGGCTTCCTCCTCGGCTGCTTTGCGGGCTGCTTCGGCTTCCGCCGCCTTGCGGGCTTTCTCGGCCTCGGCGGCTTTTCGGGCGGCCTCACGTTTGGCCGCTTCGCGGGCTATCACATTGTCAAGCTCGCGGTCGAGGGCGTTGGCGCGGGCGCGTTGCTCGGCCATTATCTCTTTCAATGCTCCACCCTGGCTTCGCAGTTCATCGACGAGGTTGGCTGTCTCGGTCTGTTTCTTCACGAGTGAGGCACGTTCTCCCGAGAGCTGGTTTTTCGATTTGGCGGCATGGTCGGCCAGTGAGGTCAGCCGGTGGCGTTTCCCCTCCAGAACCTCGCGGGCGGCGGAGATTTCAGCCGCGCGTTTCTCGCGCCACTTGGCGAACTGCCTGAGGTAGCGCAGGCGGCGGTAAGCCTGGGCGAATGAGTCGGAGGAGAATATGAAGGCGAGGGCACTCATCTGTTGGCGGCGTCCCTGGGAACGCTTGATGGCCTTGACGTAGGTCGCGGTGATCTGGCGCAGATGGGTGTCGAGGGCTGAGATGGAGTCGTTTAGGGTGGCGATGTTGGCGTTGATGGAGTCGAGACGGAGGGAAATCTCACCGATGCGGGTGTTGCACTGCTCGATTTCACCCTCGACGAGGTTGAGCTGGCTGAGCTTGCGCGATGTCTCCTCGGCATTGAGCTGAATCTGGCGGCGAGTCTCCTTGATGTCGGTCTCGGCGCGTGACTTGTCGCGCCTTACCTCCTTCTCCGAGCGGTTGCTGTCTGCGGTTTTCCCCTTCGAGGTGGTCTTTTTCTTGGCCGTACCCTGTTTCGAGGTGGATTTTCCGGTCGAGGATTTCTTTTTGGTGGTGGATGTCTTTTTGGCGGGAGTCTCGGTCTTGGGACGCGAGGAGTTTTTCCGTTTCTGCTGTGAGGCGGAATCGACTGGCATGAGCAGCAGAAGGGATGCAAGCAATATGGTCAGGAACCTTGACACGGATGAATGGCGGTTTTTTTAGAGTCTGATATTATGGCCCTGTCAGGGGTCAGAAGCTTTTGAGCAGTGAGGTCAGGGATGACATCTCGATTCGTTCGCAGTTGTCGGGGATGCGACAGCTTTTCACCACTCCGGTGTTGAATTTCGAACCGTTGAGGTCCCAGCGGAGGGTGACGGCGATTTTCTTCCCGCGTGAGGTCTCAAGTTTCACTTCCTGCGCGAACCATCCGCAGGTGCGGCTCTCGAAGATGTCGTTGTAATTGGCCGATACTGTCCCGAAGTTCTTGACTTCGACGATTGCGCCCCGGAGGGCGTTTGAGGTGTTGGAGGCGAGGAATCCGTAGTTATACATCTCGGGCTGGCTGCGGGGAAGCAGGTACCAGCCGTTATCCGCCTGCTCGAAGTCGAAGAGCTTGCGGTCGGCCACGGAGGCTGTCCCTCTCCCGGCGATGAAGGCGCGTCCCATCAGCATGTCCTGTATGTCCTCGATGGTGACGTTGGCGTCGCCGAGGAGTTTCTTTGTGGGCTGGGAGACATATTTCTTGTGGAACTTGTCGACAGCCACCACCGAATCGCGGTCGACCCAGAGGGTGGCGACTTCAAAACCGAGCATCCTGACGGAGATTGAAATCCACTCCCCGCGTTTCATCCATGCTTTTCCGGCAGCGTTGAGCTTGGCGGGGGATGTGAGGGATACTTTCACCCCTACCTCCACGTCGCTCCAGGGCTTCCAGGATTCGGTGAGCATGGTGTAGCGGCTGTTGAGGGCGGTGTTGGCGGGGACGGCAACACCTTCGCGCAGGTCGGAACCGGCGGAGGTGGCCTCTTTCTGGGAGCGGCATCCGGCAATGGAGGCTGTCAGGATGACAGCTAGGAGTATTTTCAGGCAGGATTTGAGCATAGTGGGAGGAATGGGAAGATTGGGACTTTGGGGAGAGAGGGGAGGGATGGGAGAGATGGGATTTCTGGGAGGATTGGGAAGATTGGGAGGAATGGGATTTTTGGGAGAGAGGGGAGGGGATTCTTTGGGAAGCTCAGTCGACGAAGGGGGTGCGCTGGCGGATTTTCTTCTTGAGGTGGTGGTTGTCGGGGTCGAGCTTGAGGGCCTTTTCCCAGAAATCAACAGCTTTTCCTACCTCGCGGTTCATGAAGTAAATGTCGCCTGCGTGGTCGAGGACATCGGCCTGCGGGCTGTTCCCTTCGAGGTCAAGGGCCTGGTCAATCCATTCCTTGGCTTTCACATAGTCTTTTTTCTTGTAGAAAATCCAGGCGTAGGTGTCGATGGCCGTGTCGTTCTCGGGGTTGGCACGGACACATATCGCGCTATATCTCTCGGCAAGGTCGAGGTCTTGGTCGTTCTCGGCGAGGTAGTAGGCGAAGTTGTTGAGCGCAAGCAGGTTGTCGGGGTCAAGGCTCACGGCTTCGCGGTAATAGGTGAAGGCGGAGTCGGGCATCTCGCGGGCATAATAGATGTCGCCCATCGAGGCTATGAGCTGTGAGCGGGTCGAGATGTCCTCCTCGTCGACCAGCGAGAGGGCTTTGCGGAAATAGGCCATCGCCTGGTCATATTCCTTGAGCTGCTGGTAGTTGGCTCCCATCAGCAGGTTTATCACCTCGTCGTCGGGGAGGAATTCCAGGGCGCGTCGGCCGGTCTCGATGGCTGTCCGGGAGTCGTCGAGCTGTCCGTACAGGCTCATTATCGAGCGCCAGCGTTGGGGGTTGGAGAGGTCAGCGTCAACGGCGTATTCCTGTTGCTCGGCTGCCCCGCGCAGGTCTCCCGCCACGATGAGATATGAGGAATAGAGGTCGCGGAACCCGGCTTCGTGGGGATGCTGGGTGAGGATCGACTCGAAGAGGTTCTTGATCTGGGGCCGTTTGAGGGAGTCGGCATATACGCGCCCCACATAGTCGCGGAGCAGTTCGGTCTTGGCCTCCACCTCAAGGTCCTCCTTGAGCAGGGCGTGGCTCACCTCGCGGTCATAGGCGGCTGAGTCGCCACGCTGGAGATAGAACTGGGCGCGTTTGTAATAGGCGAGTCCGTTGGTGGAGTCGGTGGCGCAGGCGAGGTCGTAATATTCAATCGCCTTGTCGGGACGGTCGAGGGCCTGGAAGATGTCACCGGCATAAAGCTGGTACTGGATGTTGCGGGGTGAGGAGGCCATCAGCGAGCGTATCTCGTCGAGAGAGGCGGCGGTGTCACCCATGGCGAGCATGGCGCGTATCTTGTGGGAGGTCAGGCCGAGGTCTTTACCCTCGGCACGTTCGATGCGTTCAAGGATACCGAGCGAACGGCGCAGCGAGGCTGTGTCGCGTTTTTCCTGGAGCGACTCGACCAGTTTGACGGCCACGTCAGGCTTGGTCGGGTTGAGGGAGTCGACGATGGTCCATACCCTTATCGCCTCGTCGGTGTTGCCCAGGGTGGTGTTTATCATCCCGTAGAAAATCGAGCTGTAATAGTCTTCAGGATGGAGGTCGAAATGACGGCGCATCATGTTGTAGCCCTTGAGGGCCATGACGGAATCGTTTCGCCCGAGGGCCATCAGGTAGTAACCGAGGCTCTGGCCGATGGAGGTGTCGGTGGAGTCGAGTTCGTAGGCTCCGCGCAACAGTTCGAAGTATGAGTCATCCTCCCCGCGGGCATTGCGGGCCATGGCTTCCATGAAGATATAGTCGGCCTTGCGCTGGGTCTCGCTGTCGGCGGCGGTGACGGTCTTGTCAGCCTTACGGCTCTTGCCGCCCGTAACCGCGCTTCCCCCGGCGAAAGCCAGGAGAATCATCAGGAAGGGGATAAGACGGGTGTATTCGGTTTTTCTCACTCTGGGAGTCTTGGTTTGTGGGTTGGGTTGTTGTCAGTTAACGCCGGTGTGGCCGAAGGCTCCGTCGCCACGCTCGGTCTCGTCGATGCGGTCGACCGGTTCCCAGGTCACGCGTGTGTAGCGGGTTATCACCATCTGGCATATCCTCTCGCCGTCGTTGACGGTAAATGGTTCGTTTGACAGGTTGATGAGAATCACGCCGATTTCCCCACGGTAGTCGCTGTCGACGGTTCCGGGGGTGTTGACCAGCGATATGCCATGCTTCAGGGCGAGGCCGCTGCGGGGACGCATCTGGCATTCGAAGTCGCGGGGAAGCTGCAGGCGCAGACCGGTGGGGACGAGTGCCCTTTCCAGTGGCCCGAGGACAATCGGCTTGTCGGGAAGGTAGGCCCTGACATCCATTCCGGACGCGCCGGGGGTGGCGTATTCCGGCATCGGGTGATGGGAACTGTTGATAATCTTGACTTTGATATGTTTGTCGGAATTTTCCATCGTTATGATTCAGTGTATGGGTTCTACCTAATAACACGCGAAAATACGAAAATTCCCGCAAATCCGCATCATAATTTTTTGTAATGTTAGGTTAAATAAAGAAAATCACCGATACCTCTTTCCGGGGAGGAGGTATCACGCAGATTCCGCAGATACGCGGATTTCTCGCAGATTCCTCGCGGATTAAAAAGGGAAGAAGGTCTCACGCAGATTCCGCGGATACGCAGATTTCTCGCAGATTAAAAGGGGAAAGGTCTCACAGATTACACAGATGCCATTCGGGCGCCTTCTCTTCCGGATGGCCTCTGCGTAATCTGCGTAATCTGCGAGACTTTTTCTCTCACATTTCTCGCGGAGGTGAGGAGATAAGATTAGGGGAGGGGTCTCGCAGATTACGCAGATTACGCAGAGACCATCCGGATGGAATTTAGCACAAATGGGAATTAAGCTGTATGGAAATTAAGCAGTATGGGAATTAACCCGGATGGCATCTGTGTAATCTGTGTAATCTGTGAGCCCTTTCCTCTTTTAATCCTGCGAGAAATCTGCGTATCTGCGTAATCTGCGTGAGACATCAGGGAGCGTAGCGACCGTAAAAAAGACACCCCCGGCGAATGCCGGAGGTGTCGGTATGGTTGGGGTCTGAATCAGACCGGGTAATCGGATGGATTAGCGGATGACAACCTTGGAAGCCTTGTTGCCCTGACGCTTGATCAGGAGCTGGCCAGCCTCGGGAGTTGCAACGCGGATACCCTGGAGGTTGAAGTACTCAACGGGAGCGTTAACGTCGAACTCAGCGTCGGTAGCGATGCCTTCGATGCCGGATTCAGCTACGCTGTCGAGGTCGAAGTCGAGAACGATGGTGGTGTCGCTCATCGGCCAGAAGTAGTAAGACTCGCCAGAACCGAACTCATAGTAGAATGCGTTCCAGTTGGGGACATCGATTGTGGTCTTGCCATCGGCTACGGTGTAGGTTGAGGTCAGGACATATTTGCGTGAACCGGCAGCGTTGGAGCCGTCAGCAGCCTGCTCAGACAGGTAAGCCTTGTATGAGGTGATGGCGGTTACCTGAACGTCGGTGGCGGTAAGGGTCTTGGCCTGAGTGTCGATTGTCATAGGAACATCGAACATTCCCATAAAGCCTAAGATGGTAAGAGTGTTGTCATTTACTGTGGCAGCCACTACATCCTCATATTCCTGAGCACCGTCGTTGGTGGTCATGGTGTAGCTCATATTACCGGTGCCGTCGCAGAGTGCAATCTGGATGTCGGCATCAAGAGCAGCGTAATATGACAGACGGTTACCGTTGACACAGCCAAGCAGCATCTGGTCTGCGGTGAAATCCTCACTTGTTCCGTCTTCATACTCTACGGTGAAGGGATTCTCAAAAGTGAATTTGCCGTCGGCATAGTCGAAGAAGTAGTTGGTGTTTACACAGCTGCCGCTTTCGTTGGCTGCCCAAAGCTGACATTCTGCATTTGTGCCGTCAGTGAGGGGGAAAATGATGTAGGTCTGATTTCCAAGAAGAGCGAAGACACCTTCTGAGGGAATATATGCCACTGTGAGATCAGGAACTGTAACCTGGTCGTTGTACACGTCGGTCAGGAAGTTGGTCATTGTGTAGTAGGCGATTCCATTCTCAACTTCTTCACCGGAAAGGGTTACGTTACGGGTGAAGTTGTAAGTCTTTCCACTTTCAATGAGGGAGTAAGAAAAGCTGAGGGTCTTACCTTCGAGAGATGTGGGGAGGTTTGCTTCGCTATGGGAGATAGGAGCACGGAAAGAGGAGTTCAGGCTGAGTTCTCTCTCAACGTTGAATTTGGAGATTTCCATTGTCTTTTCCGAGAAGCTCGGAGAAGCAGCATTCACTGAGAGTGTGCCAGCGGCAACACCTGCGGCAAGCATGAGTGAGTAGAATTTCTTCATTTGCTTGTTGTTTTTGTAAATGAATAATATTTGTTGTTAATAGATATTCTCTTGTATGTCTGATAGCAATTGCGAAATATTACCTTAGAACTTGGAAAAACGTTAAATCTCAATGGTAACACAGAGTATTCTAACGACCTTCTCCGGTATTATAGCAAGCGATACACAGCGCAAAGATATTTTAAAAAAATCAGCTGTGCAACTTTTTTCCAAAAAAAATCGAAAAAATATGGCATAATGCCAAAAAACGGGTTGTGACGCTTTCGTGATGGAGAGAAATCAGGCGGGTTGCCCGGCGAGGAAGGTGGCGGTGGTGGTGTCGGGGGCGACTATCCAGAGGCGGTCGCCGGGGAGGAGGGGGAGCGAGGCGGGACGGTCGATGAACTCCTCGCCGCGCCGCAGGGCCACGACATGGGTGTTGTAGTTGCGGCGGACGTTGGCCGAGGCGAGGGTCTGGCCGACCAGGGGGGAGGTCTCGGTGAGGAGGATTGAGGTCAGCCGCAGGTCGGTGGGCTGGGTGCCGTCCGAGGAGGCGGTCTGGTCAGCCTCGGCCTCGATGACCGGCAGGACGGCTGAAATCTGGTCGTCGGTGCCGATTACGCCGATGGTGTCGCCGGGAAATAGGCGGGTTTCTCCGGAGGGCACAATCATAGTGGCGGGGCCGCGCTGGATGGTCACCACATCCACTCCGTAGCGTCCCCGGAGGTCGGTGTTCTTGAGACGGTCGCCGACAAATGGGCATCCGTAGCCGACATGTATGTAGGCCAGGTGGAGGTCGCTGACCAGGGTGTTGTTTTTGCCTGAACGGCGCAGGTCGCGCTCGTTGAGGTTGTCGAGGAAGCGGGTCTCGATGTTGCGCAGCCGCGCGTTGAGCCTGCGGCTGAGCATCAGCAGAAGCAGGATGAAGACGGCGACTCCGATGAGGATGCCCAGACGGAGGGTGTAGGAGGTTGATATGAGGTGGATTATGAAGCCGAGGGCTATCAGCATGCGGAAGACCATCAGCACCACCCGTGGCACTTTAAGCTGCCGGGCCTGCAGGCGCGACGAGGAGTCGGAGCTGTCCATGGGCGGGGGGAGGATGAGGGCGAGGAGGAAGGGTGCCATGGCTCCGAGGGTGATGACGGTGGCCAGGAGCCGTCCCCAGCCGGGGAGAATCCCTTCGAGGAGGGGACGCAGCCAGGTGGTACCGGCCAGTGTGATGGCTATCAGGACGATGGAGTAGAGCATTATGCGCCACAGGTAGCGCTTTAGCATCGCGGCCCAAGCGCGGCGGGTCTCGTTTCCGGCGTTTTCAGATGCCTCCCCGGAATAGCGGTCGATGAGGAAATGAAGGCGCGGGGGGAGATGGCGTTCGACGAGCCGGTAGGCGGGGTCGGCCATACGGATGAAGTAGGGGGTGGTGAAGGTGGTGATCACGGAGACAGCCACGACGATGGGGTAAATCTCGGCGTTGAGTACCCCGAGGCTCATGCCGAGGGAGGCGATGATGAAGGCGAACTCGCCGATCTGGGTCAGGGAGAAGCCAGACTCCATAGCCACTTTCAGGCTCTGGCCGGTCACGAGCATGCCGAATGTGCCGAACACAATCATGCCGACAATCACCACGGCGGAGAGCAGCAGTATCGGCCACCAGTATTCGACGAGGATGGCGGGCTGGACCATCATGCCGACCGAGATGAAGAACACCGACCCGAATAGGTCTTTGACCGGCATGGTGACATTTTCGATGCGTTCGGCATAGCTTGTCCCGGCGAGGATGGAACCCATCACGAACGCGCCGAGGGCGAGGGAGAAGCCGCAGAGGACGGAGAAGACGGCCATCGACAGGCACAGCCCCATGGAGACGACGAGCAGGGTCTCGTTGTTGAGGAACCGGCGGGTCTTGTTTAGGAAGGAGGGGAGGACATAGACCCCCACCAGGAACCATATGACGAGGAAGAAGATGAGTTTGCTGACGCTCATAAGCATCTCACCCCCTTCGACGGAGTTGTTGAGGGCGATGGAGCTAAGCACCACCATCATGACCACGGCGAAGAGGTCTTCGACTATCAGCACGGCGAAGACCAGCGATGCGAATTTCTTCTGGCGCAGGTTTAGGTCGGTAAAGGCCTTTATTATAATGGTGGTGGATGACATGGAGAGCATGCCGCCGAGGAAGAGGCTGTTGATGGTGGTGAAGCCGAGCAGATGGCCGATGGCGAAGCCTGTGGCCATCATGCCGACCACGATTATCAGGGCGGTGACGACGGCCGACCCGCCGGTGTTGACCAGTTTCTTGAAACTGAACTCAAGGCCGAGGGAGAAGAGGAGGACTATGATACCTATCTGCGCCCAGAACTCTATGTTGATTTCGGTGGTCACCGAGGGGAGGGGCTTGAAGTTGGGGCTGGCAAGGAAACCGGCGACGATGTAGCCCAGCACGACGGGCTGCTTTATCCATTTGAAAAGCAGGGTGACAATGGCTCCGAGGAGGAGGATGAAGGCGAGGTCGGATATGAGTCCCTGGAAGTCGGGAGCGGCGTTGAGCAGGAGCATCGGGGGAGGATTAGAGTTGGGAGTAGTGGCGCTTGCGTTTGATGAAGTAGGAGAGGAGGATGTCGGGGCGGCGCGTCCGGCGGTCTGCGCTGCGGGTCAGCAGGTTGACCGGGGGGTGGGTGGTGTATTCGCGTCGCATACGGCGGAAATCGCGGTGGGCGCGGAGTATGGCGGAGGCGTTGGGGAGGTCGAGGGTGAGGATGAACTTGGCCCAGGCCACGGTGTCGAGCAGGCGACGTCGCAACAGGGCACCGCGCAGATCGGCGGCGGGGAGGTTTTTGTGGAGCAGCAGCAGGTTGTTGCGGAAGTTGAGGTAGGTCTTGCGGGGATTTGCCGCGGGCAATGACCCTCCCCCGAGATGGTAGACGTGACTTGCCGGCACGCACCATAGGGTATGACCCATCAGCAACAGCCGCCAGCAGAGGTCGATTTCCTCCATATGGGCGAAAAAGCGTTCGTCGAGTCCTCCGGCTTTCTCATACAGGTCGGTACGGACCATAAGGGCGGCTCCGGTGGCCCAGAAAACCTCGACTGGGATGTCATACTGGCCGTTGTCATCCTCTACTGTGTCGAAGATGCGTCCCCGGCAGTAGGGATAGCCGTTTCGGTCGATGAATCCTCCGGCGGCTCCGGCATACTCGAATTTCTCTTTCTGTTTGTATGACAGAATCTTGGGCTGGCATGCCGCCGCGTCGGGATGGGCTTCCATGAAGTTATGGAGCGGGGTGAGCCACCCGGCAGGGGTCTCCACGTCGGAGTTGAGCAGGAGGGTGTAGCGGTAGCCGGTCTCCCGGAGTGCGCGGTTGTACCCTCCGGCAAATCCGAGGTTCTCGTCAAATTCAAGGAGCTTCACCTGGGGGAAATCCTTGCGGAGCAGTTCGCGGGAGCCGTCGGTGGATCCGTTGTCGGCCACGATGACATCGGCGATCGAGGTGTCGGTGTTGGCCACGACGGAGGGGAGGAACTCCCTGAGGAGCTTCTCGCCGTTCCAGTTGAGTATGATTACTGCGACAGGTTTCATTATCGTTTATCAGGCTTTCTGGCCATTCATTTCAAAGGTCACGGGATGTTTCCACCGTTTGTGGGACCATAGCCACAGGGCCGGATTCTCGTGGATGTTGTCCTCCAGCATCCGGGCATAGAGATCGGTCAGGGCAAACTCACGCGAGAGGTCGGCCTCCATCGGGGTCACATCTATATGGTAATGGCCGCGCGATGGCTTCGACATGCGCCAGTAGACGGGGAGCGCGTCGAGGCGGCGACAGACGGTTTCGGTGCCGGTGATGATGGCTGTGGGGCGGTTGAGGAAGCTGACGACATGGATGATGTCGCCGTGGCTCGGTTTCTGGTCACTCATGAAGCCGGTGACGGTGGGCATCCCCTCCTTGCGGTAACGCAGCAGGTCGAGGAACGAGCGGCGTTTGGGGAGGGAGACCGCCCCGAAACGACCTCGGATGCGTAGCATCAGACTGTCGAACCACTGGTTGCGCAACGGTCTGTAAATCTGACAGAACTGGGCATTTTTGCCCGGCTGGATCCGACTCCAGAGGGTTATGGACGGTGCCCATTCCCAATTGCCGAGATGGGCGAAATAGCATACGACGGGGCGCCCTTGGGAGAGGGCTTCGTCGATTGTCTCCACACCGGAGAAACTCATGCGGCGCATCATCTCCTTGTCGGAGACATGGAGGAGCTTGACAGTCTCCACGATATAGTCGGCGAAGTTGCGGTAGAAACGGCGTTCGATGTCGCGCAGCTCCTTCCGGCTTTTTTCGGGGAAAGACCCTGCAAGGTTCTCCCTGATGACCTTCCTGCGGTAACCGACCAGATAGTAGAGCAACAGAAACAGTATATCGGCAATCCTGTAAAGCACCCCGAACGGCAACCGCGCCATCGCGGCTGTCATCCACCCCAACGGCCTGTATCTCCAGTCGGTGGAGTTCTTGTTATTGTCGGGATTACTCATGATAAATCAAGCCGAGAGAGTTGACAAATTCGCGCTCCTGGTCTTTGATGTTGAACTCACGGAAGTGAAGTCTGGCATCAATCTCCTCTTCAGGAATGAAGGTGTCCGCGTCAATCGGAACAAAATAAGGAAGTGATGGTTTGGTGGAGGTGGTTCCAAAAGTTACCGCCATATTTTCAGGGCACGTGTCAATCCTTTTGAAAATTTTCCTGCTGACAAGGTGTCTGCGGCCATAAGGCTCTCCGCATTGCTCTTTGATACACCGTAGCTGAAACAGTACCAAGGCGACCGAACGCGCTCCTGAGAGTGATAATTTCTTGGGCCAGGGCTGGGTTTTCATCGGTTTGTACGGCGGCTCCTCATACAGGGGTGTGTGAGTGTATCCGCCAATGTAGTCGAGGAAATGGGTGAATGCCTTGCGTTGGCCTGCAAGAGCGTTGGTGGTGAAATAGTTGGAGTATGTCGTTATCCAGAACCAGCGGATGATGTCTTTTATTCTATCATCCGATGGATTCGGATCTTTCATAAAGAAAACCGAAAGGAAGACCAGCTGGGCAGTATATGGAAGAAGACGGTGGTCGATGACATTCAGCTCGTGGTACATAAAACCGACAGCTCTTATTATCGCATCTGACATCTTCCTGACAGTGGTCTGGAATTCCGGGTGTCCGGCCATACTCTCGATGTCTGTGTCTATATACAGACGATTGTCGAACGCACTCTGGTAGCAGCGGAAGATGGTTTCACGGGAGATTTTATCGAAGTTATAGTGTCGAAGCCGACGGATGACGTTGTCGATTTCCACCGAGAAATTGAAATCTTCGGTGAAGCTGAGCGCGTTGACTTTCCAGTCATCTGAAATGTCTGTTCCTTTGGAGTTTATCCTGGAGAAGATGTTTACTGCGTCCTTCAAAGTAGCTCCATCCACTTCTATGACCGCGAGTTTGTATTCGACGAGGATTCGCGAAAAAGAGTCCGCTCGGTCGAGATAGATGTCGAGGAGTTGAGAGTCGGGAATCGCGGGTTCGAGGATATTACGGGTGTATTGACGGAACTGGCTTGTGCGTGAAAGCATGTAAACCGGCACTTGCCAAGGCCTTGCATTCCCTCCCGCAGGATATATGAATTCCTCCTCCCTGAGGTCGAAACAAAGATTGAAAAATTCGTTGCGCATCCGCTCGTCATATTCAAGGCCGGATGTCTTCGGGTTGTTTAGGCATCCGAAGAGAGAAGACAGACGTTGGCAACCATCCAGAACATAAGATTTCGGCTCCTTGAGGTCGGGCAGGATGAAGCCGCCGACTTCCCGGTCGCGCTCCCAGCCGGGAGAGGTGCGCGGGCGCCACAACAGTATCGAGCCGATAGGGTAGCTATTGCGTATGCTGTCGAACAATTCCACTATCTGCTTCCGCGTCCATACAAATTCGCGCTGGAAGGGGGGAACCTGTATTATGCCGTCGCGAAGATTCTCGAGAAGGCTTGATAGGGAACGAATCTGTGTCTGAATCTGGGTGCGCATTATCTGGTGGCGTATGGGGAAGTTTAGAGAAGCCGGTGTATTGTCGAGGCGATGTCTTTCAGTTCGTCGGGGTTGGACTGATGACTTACGATTGAGTCGAAAGTGACACGGTTGGTGGTACTATACTCATATCCTTTCGGAAATGACGACTTGAATGACGGCAACGGATAACCATCGGACAGAATCGAAAAATTCGTGTCTAAGACATCAGAATAAAAGTTCTGCTGTTCAGGCGGTAGCAGGCTTCTTATATTGCTCCCGTCGGCTGATATGAGTTTTTTCTTGCTGTCCGGCACATCGCCTCTGAAGCCGCCGGAGATGTTGAAGAAGTCGCGTTGGTGATTGTTCAAGGATTTGAAAGAGTTGAGCCATCGCTGATTCTCTGAGGATTTGGGATAAGACTCAATCGGGAGGTAGTTCTCCATACACCGTTTTTCAAGGATATGGAATTCGACATTGATTGAGCGCAGAAAAGCAATCAGGTTGTCGTACTTCTTTATTTCCTGTTCGGGAAAACGCTTGTCACCGTCGACAATCACGAAATACCGGAGGAATTTCGTCCGGCCTCCGCGTTGGTGAAGTTTTCCCCGGAGGTAGTTTTCGATGTTGGTGCATCCGCCTCCAGTGCCGAAAACAATTCGTTCTTCGGAATACGCGTCCTGGATGTTGTCCCGGTATGGCAGGTGGGATTTTATTATGGCAAGAACGAAGGGGGAGTCGTTGGTGCCGTTTTCCAGGATGATTTCCAATGGGGTGTCGACATAGCGTATGGCTTCCGCGACGTCGAATTGCTTGGCGTGGTGGATATTGGCAGCGTTGTGTATGACTTCGCAGTCGGGTATGACCGGGTCGCCGATAGAGGCGGCCGCGAAGGAATCCTCGATTATCATCCGGTCTGAGTCATTGAGCCAAGTGATGTCCTTCATATCATCCGCATCGAGAAGGATGGAATGTTTCTTCCTGATGATGGTCTGTATCAGGTAGCTGACATCGGCTTGTGATACGCTCCCGTTGAAAATTTCTTTGTGGAGGAGAACATTCATTTCTTCTGCGCCTCCTCGCGCTTCAACTGGGCGCGGCGAAGGGCCAGCGACTCTTCCAGTGTTTCCTTGAAAACATTTTCAGGCCATCCCTTTACAGTCCCGTCAGGGTTCACCACGACTCTGCGGACTGAACTCCTGTTTTTTTCAGGGTCGAAATCCACATAGTAGAGCGCGAGGGATTCGGCGGGGAGTTTGCCTTCAGCCACCAGTGTCCGCAGTCTCAGGATGAAGTTGACGGAATGGGATTCTATAAGGAAACTTTTCTGGCCTTTGGAGCGGACGGCTTCCTTGGCGATGAATTCGGCCATTTCTCCGTGTGCTTCGGGGTGGAGATGGGTTTCAGGCTCCTCGTAGATATACAGGCGCGGGGAAGATATCTCGGTGGCCGCGCTGACGATTATCGGCAAGGACTGCGCGATACCCGCACCGCCATCGATGATGTTGTTGGAGAATCCGGAATGGCGAAGCATAAGGCTGAAAACCGGATCGCGACTGGCGTCAATTTCTATTCCCCATCCGTCAAAAGTCTTTTTATACCAAGCCGATACCCTGCTCAGCAAATCGCCATCATGGTTGAGAGTGTCATCAACGAGGCGGCGGTATGTGAACATACCGCCCGATACCGGCTCGTTTTCTGACACAGCCATCGAGAAATATCCGTCTTTTGGGAAATCACGGATTGATTTCAGATATTCGATGTCGAATAATATTGTCGGAGGTAACGCGTCGAGACTTTTGATATGGGTGCCATCGTAAAGGATGCCGGAGAGGTGTTCAAGATGGACTCTTGGCTTGCCTGTCGTCTCCACAAAGAAGCTTATGTCGACTGTGATTCCCTCAAAAGAGAATCCCAATTCGACGGCCCGAGAGCCTTTGCCATAAACCACATCGCGGTAGTCCTCACATATCCGCAATCCATCGGATACCTTGTTGAAAAGCTCTTCTTTCGGATTCCTGACATCAAGGATGTTTTTCAACATTACCGGCAATTTGAGGAGCGCACTTTTACCGACGTTGTTTTTCCCGAAGACAATGGTTATCGGAGCCAAGGAAATCTCCTGGCGGTCAGCAAATATTCTGTAATTTGTGAAACTTAAAGTGCGGTCCATGTCAGATGCGTGGAATAAGTTGACGGATATAATGTCTTGAATCGCAAATTTACGCAAAAAAAGTCAGTTATGCCAATCCGGAGATTATAAATCCGTTCACAGATCTCTCGGAAAATGATTCCAGGATGGTCACCGGGCCAGGGTGGCGAGGAATTCGACTTCGCCGGAGGGGGTGGGGAGGAGGGAGGTGAGGGTGACGGGGAGGATGTTGTTGTCGGTGGATGAGGGGAGACCGGGGATGCGGACTTTCAGGTAGTTGTCGGTGAAGCCTGACATGGGTTGGCCGGGACGGGTGTGTTCGAGCAGGACGGGGCGGGTCGAACCTATGTAGCGTTCGGCGAATTGCCGCAGTTTGCGGTTTGAGAGGGTGGTCAGTTCCTCGACACGGCGGTGTTTCTCCTCCTGGCTGACGGTGTGGGGTATCTCGAGGGCACGGGTGCCGGGACGCTCGGAATAGGGGAAGACATGGAGGCGGGTGACGGGGAGGGAGTCGAGGAATTCGCGTGAGCGGTTGAACTCGTCGAGGGTCTCGCCACGGGTACCGGCCATGACATCCACACCGATGAACGCGTCCGGTATGAGTTGCTTTATTTTGAGTATCTTGTCGCGGAAAAGGGCTGTGTCGTAACGGCGGCGCATCAGTTTCAGCACCGCGTCGGAGCCACATTGCAGAGGGATGTGGAAGTGGGGCATGAAGGCCCTCGATGAGGCGCAATACTCTATTATCTCGTCAGTGAGGAGGTCAGGCTCGATGGAGGAGATGCGGTAACGCTGTATCCCTTCGACCCGGTCGAGCGCTTTGACCAGGTCAAGGAAGGTCTCGGCGGAAGCACCGGCGGGAAGGTCGGGCTGACGTTTGCCGAAGTCGCCGATGTTGACCCCGGTGATGACGATTTCCTTCCCACCTTCGGCGGCGACCTGACGGGCCTGGGCCACCATCTGTGCCACTGTGGCCGAACGGCTGCGGCCTCGGGCGGCGGGGATGGTACAGTAGGTACACCAGCAGTCGCAACCGTCCTGCACTTTCAGGAAATAGCGGGTGCGGTCGCCCCTGGAGCATGAGGGTGTGAAGCTGCGTATCTCTTTTGCCGGAATGACCTCGACGAGTTTGCGGCGGGATGTCAGGAAGTGGTCGACAAATTCGTCAACCATCCCTTTTTTGTCGTTGCCGGCAACGACGGCCACTCCGGGGAGCGCGGCGGCTTCCTCGCTTTTGAGCTGGGCGTAGCATCCGGTGACGATTATGGCGGCATCGGGATAGCGGCGGTTGAACGACCTGATGGCCTGGCGGCATTTCTTGTCAGCCTCTCCGGTGACGGAACAGGTGTTGACGAAGATGAGGTCGGGGGTCTCGCCACGGGCAACGCGGGTTATGCCACGGCTCTCCATTCTGGAAGCCACGGCCGAGGTTTCGGCGAAATTGAGCTTGCAGCCGAATGTATGGTAGAGGGCGGTCGGCATTGTCCTGGGGATTGATGTGTTGTGGGGCTGTTATTTGCCGGTGTCTCCGATGAAGGAGTCCTTGAACCCGAGGAAGTAAAGCACCCCGTCGATACCGATGGTGGAAATCGACTGTTTCGCGCTTTCCTTGACTTTGGGCTTGGCGTGGAAGGCGATTCCGAGTCCGGCGGCGGAGAGCATCGGTAGGTCGTTGGCTCCGTCACCGACAGCTATGGTCTGGGCGATGTTGACATTCTCGACCTGGGCGATGAGCCGCAGAAGTTCGGCCTTTCGCTTGCCGTCCACGATGTCGCCGACATAGCGGCCGGTGAGCTTGCCATCCTCGACTTCGAGCTCGTTGGCATACACATAGTCGAAGCCGAAGCGGCGTTTGAGATATTCACCGAAGAAGGTGAATCCTCCAGAGAGGATGGCGGTCTTGAATCCGGCGCGTTTGAGCACCTGCATCATACGGTCTACCCCTTCGGTGATGGGGAGCGATTCGGCGATGCCTTCCATCACGCTGACATCGAGACCTTTGAGGAGTGCCACTCGTTCGGTGAAGCTTTCGCGGAAGTCGATTTCGCCGCGCATCGCCCTTTCGGTGATGTCGCGCACTTTCTCGCCGACTCCGGCCTTCTCGGCGAGCTGGTCGATACACTCGGTCTGAATCAGGGTGGAGTCCATGTCGAAGCATATCAGGCGACGGCAACGGCGGTACATGGTGTCCTCCTGCATGGAGATGTCGAAGCCCTCGCGGGATGAAATCTCAATGAACCGGCTCTGCATCTCGGAGCGGTTGACGGGGGTGCCGCGGACGGAAAACTCGATGCATGCCTTGGCGGCGGGAAGAGCACCTTCGACCAGGGGCTGACGACCTGTAAGTCGCTGGATGGCATCGATGTTCAGCCCTTGCTCCACGATTACCTCGGAGACGAGGGCTATGTTGCTGGCGGTAAGCTGACGGCCGAGGATGGTGATAATCCAGCGGTTTTTACCTTGCAGACCGACCCATTTCTCATATTCCTCGGTGGAAATCGGGGTGAATCGAATCTTCACCCCCATGTCGTAGGCCTTGAAAAGGAGGTCTTTCATCAGGTCGCCCGACTCGTCGGGAGTAGTCTTGAAAAGGATGCCGAGCGAGAGGGTGTGATGGATGTCGGCCTGGCCGATGTCAAGCACCATCGCGTTGTAGCGGGCGAGTATTGAGGTCAGGGCGGCTGTCACGCCGGGCTTGTCCTGACCTGATATGTTGATGAGAATGAGTTCGTTGTCGTGGGTCATTTTACACGGATTTTCTGGCCGGGCTGTATGATGGGGTTGTTGCCCGAGAGGCCGTTGAGGCGCTTGAGCTCCTTGACGGTGGTGCCGTTTTTCTTGGCGATGCGGTCAAGCGAGTCGCCGCTTTTGGCGGTCACGGTTTTTGTCGAAGGTTTCTTGGCCTTCTTCTTGGTTTTGTTTTTAGTGGAGGTGTTCTTTTTTGAAGTTGCCTGGGTGTTTTTGGCGGGAGCCGCTGACGTCGGTTCGCTTACGGTCTCTTTCTCCGGAGTCGCTTTGGATGCCTGGGCAGGAGTGGTGCTGACCGTGTCGCGGTCAGTGTGGGTGGCGGATTCCGGGGCCTGGGCGGTTGCCTGTTCGGTCTCCTGCTTTACCAGCAGGTCGTCACCCTCGGCGGGAGGTGTGGCCTCGGGAGTCTTGGCTTTGAATACGCGCTCGGTGGTCACGACTTTGAGTGTCTGTCCGCGACGGGCGGTGCGGATGTTTCCGTTGGCGTGTTTCAGGCTCCAGAGCGAAACACCGTATTTCTTGGCGATTGATGACATGGTCTCACCTTTCTTCACCTTGTGGTAGAGGACTTTCTCGGTGTTGACCCATTCGCCCTCCTGTCCCTCGGGAGCGGCCTGCTCGGCATCGCCGGATGAAGGCTCGACAGTCAGACGACGGGTATAGCGGTCGGCGTCGTGCTCACAGATGGCATCCTCACTCATTATGTAGGAGTAGGTCTGGTTGGCGGGAAGCACGAGGGGATAGGGACGAATGTCGCCGGGAATGCATTCCTGGCGGTATTGGGGGTTCAATACCTTCAGCTCCTCTACGGGAATCTGGAGGACATCGGAAATCTGCTGGAAGTAAACGCGGCGGTTGACATGCACCGAATCGGTGAGAATCGGCTTCTTGGCCAGGGCGGGGGATATGTTGTGATGCTTGTAATATGTCATCACATAGGTGGCGGCGATGAAGCCGGGTAGGTAGCCGCGGGTCTCTTTGGGGAGGTATGGGTAGATTGACCAGAAATCCTTCTTCTCGGCGGTGCAGCGGCGCAGGGCTTTGTTTACGTTGCCAGGGCCGCAGTTGTAGGCGGCGATTGCGAGCGACCAGTCGTGGTAGATGTCGTAGAGCTGGCGCAGGAGTTTGGCGGCGGTGGCGGAGGATGCGACGGGGTCGCGGCGCTCATCGACAAGGGTGTTGACCTCCATACCGAATCCTCGGGCTGTGGGCAACATCAGCTGCCAGAGTCCTGTGGCACCGGAGCGCGACACGGCGTCGGGGTTCATCGCCGACTCGATGACGGGGAGGTATTTCAGCTCCATCGGGAGGTTTTCCCTTTCGAGAGCCTGTTCGAAAATCGGCATATAATAGAGGCTCATGCCGAGCATGTTCTCGACAAGGCGGCGGTTCTTGCGGGTATAAGCGTCGATGTATGCCCTGACAATCGAGTTAAAGGGGAGCTCGATTGTGGTAGGGATGGCGGCGAGACGGCGGGTGATTTCCTCGTCGGAGACATTCTCGTCGGGCTTGCGGTCGACATCCGCGTCAAGGGCGGTATAGTTCTGGAGATACCAGTTCTCCATCATCTTGTGGGTGTCGGTCTCGAAACTTTCGGGTAGCACAATGGTGGAGTCGTTGGAGTATTGCGACAGAGACAGCACCGACGGGGCGGCGTCGGCCGTCAGAGCAGCCATTCCGGCAGCCGTGGCGGCGAAAATCAGTGATTTCAGGCGGGTGATAAGCGTCATCTGGAATAGGCGGGGTTTAGACATGGTGTGTAGGGCTGATATCCTCTGCGGACTGTCAGAAGTTCAAGGCCCAGGCCAGGCCGACGGAGGGGTATCGTTGTCGTCCGTCCTGCATGAGGGTCGGGACGACATCCATAGAGAGGTGAGGGTTGATATCGAAGTGGGAGAGGGATGCATCGACATATGCATCGACCATGGCCAGCAGGTAGACCCCGACCATACTGATGATACAGAGGTCGCGGTTGCGGCGGAAGAAATTCTTGCGCGAGCGCAGGAGGTTCTGCAGCCATGACTTGTCGATGTCTGACTCCTTCACATTTGGCGCGAAGAAATCCATATAGCTGTTGGAGGAGGGATCGTTGTCGAGCAGGTCGGAGTAGGCGCGGGTGTACTCGGTCAGCATCTGGTTGTTCCAGCTTGTCGCGTAGCCCAGGCCGAGATAACCTCCGACAATGATCGGCAGTTTCCAGTAGCGGCGGTTGTAGACCTGTCCCAGTCCGGGGAAAAGAGCTGACAGCCAGACAGCCCGGGTAGGGTCGGGGTTGAATTCCACGGCTCTCGGCACCCACTCATCTTCGGGGATGTCGCTCAACTTCCTGATGATTGACTGGTTTCGGGCGCTTCGGCGCAGGGAGTCGGCTTCGTAGCTTTCCCCGGCGGTCATCACTCCGATGGTGTCGACTGGAGTGATTTGCAACGAGTCACCTGATAGAGTGAAGCTGTCCTCTACCACCACCGCGTGGCGATCGCCGAGAGGCCCGTCGAGAGGAATAGAATCGGGCAGCATGGCTTCCCCAGATAGTATGGTGGTAGTGGTGGCGATACCTGTGGAATCAGTGCCAGCGGGAGTTGGCTGTGAATGCTGTCTGTGAGGACGTCTAACAGCCGACTGCGCGGCGATGTCGGCCGGACACAAAGCAGTGATAACCATCACCATAACTATGGCGATGAATCCTCTTATCCAATGCGGGAACTGGTAACGGGTGTCGGTCGGTTGGTTCACAATGCAAATTTACGCAACTTTGCCCAACGAAGCAAATCCGCGTCGCCACAACCGTCTCCCCGATAATGATTTTTTAACATAACCCCATATTATAGAGGCCGCGCTGGCAGCCATCACCGGAATAAGCGGTGTGACCGGAGTCATTATCCGGCCCCATGCGTTTTGTGCGCCTATGATGGTGGAAAGGTAGCATGTAAGGATGGTAGCGGAGACAAAATAGGCCATAGCAGGGAATTTATGCTGTCTCCGCCAAAAATATATCCATATCAATGTGAATATGCCCCAAATTAAGGCTGTAACCCAAATCGGGAACCATAATTGATTATGAAAAGGGAATATGAAACCATTATCGCGATTGCGGCTAAGTCCATTCCAATTATTACAAAGAGTGTCGGTGCTTTCGTCATATCCGTACAAATAGAAAAAGAATTGGCTATGTTTCATGGAGGTTTTGGCTCGATAGGAGAGTCCTTCAATGTCACCGTAGGGATGATGTGATGAGGCATCTTCCACAATACAATCAAGCTCCCTCCAGGTAAAAGAATCGGCTTCTCCCGCATACATATTGTTAGGATTCTGAATCCCAGGGTCTGCTTCATACATAGGTCGATATCTCTCACGTATTACCGGATCAGATAATTCATCGGGGAGAATTATACCGTCGGCTCTTAGGCAACAGTACCTGTTGTTGGACGCAGCTATTGTGAGACCCATTACCCCATAATCCCTCTTCATGGCAAGCGCATATGACCATACTAACCCTATGCTGGCAAGCAGCAGTAAACAACTAATCGTACTACGACGAGTATTTCCCCAGCTGATGGCCCCCCATAGCACTCCGAGAATAGGAATCAGGAATATAAACATCGGTTTAGTGAAAATTAGTAAAATCAATATTATGCCTGAAAACAGGAGATAACAGATTCTATGCGTCAGAATATATCTACCGCTTAACCAAGTCAGCAACACAATTCCACAAAGGGCTACTGACTCAGCCATGATTATGTTGTTGAAAATCCAGAATCCAGGGATAAGGAGCATCGATAGGATGGCAGTGATATTAAACACTCTGGATGCTCTTAGCCAGGTGTTGATTATCCATACCAATTGGAGGGATGCGATATAAAGAGTCCATTGGATTGCGGGAAGCAGTATATTGCCGTACCCCATGGTCAAAATTTCCCAAACGACTCCCACTATGGTGCAATATACTGGAGGACGTGCCGGATCCAGATGGCCATTCTTCAATGTCAGCCATCCTCCAGGATATGACCAGCTGTCCATGCCCATACTTGCATGGCGAAATATGTAAAGCTGCCATCCCAGAAAGGTCAGACCAAGAAGTATTGTGACAATTGTAAGCCATAAGGGCATTCGTGATATCTTTGTAGAGTCACAGTGTCGCATCGTGAATAGTTTATTGATATTCAGCTTGCTCATTTCAGATGTCGGTTCCTTTTGTGAAATTTGAATATTATAGAGGTCAGGCTGCCGGCCATGATGGGCAGGAGGGGGGAGACGGGGGTCATGATGCGGCCCCAGGAGTCTTGGACGCCGATGACGGCGGTCAGGTAGGCGGTCAGGTAGATGGCTGCTATCAGGGCGGCCAACGCCGGGAAATGGCGGTCGACACACCATCGGCGTATCCATAGAGTGATGAAGAGGATGAGTATTGCCAGCCCAATCCATATCGGGAAGTTAAGCCACCGGTGGAACGGGTATATGAATCCACCTTCCTGGTTATGGGTGAGGCCGTTCCAGGTGACATATTTGCGGTCATATTCCGGTGAAAGGCCAAGCTCGTCCATAAGGCTGTAGAACTGGCTGCCGGTCAATGACTCACCGAACCTCCTGACGGTGTTTTCGGCTACCTCTCGCTGATGGTTGCTCCGGGCGGTCTTCACAAGTGTGTCAAGTTCAGGCCAGTTGAAACACCACATCTCCCGCCAGTATGGCTGGGTTTTCAACCAGCCTCCCGGCAAGGAGTCATACATCGGACGGAACCTCTCCCTCAGTTCCGGCTGCTGTATTTCATCAGGTATGACAAGGCCGTCGGCACGCATGCAATAATATCCGTTATATGAGGTCGCTATCGTGAAAGAGGTGACAGTGTAGGTATGGGCCATGCAGTAAAGATATATTCCCGCCAGCCCGATAGTGGCCACAATCGAGGCGGCGCAAATCATTATGTCTCTTCTGCGGCGGTAACATACGATTCCCCAGAAAACAGCCATCAAAGGTATGAGAAACAGGAACATCGGTTTTGTGAAGAGAAGAGTCACCAATGTCAGTCCTGACAGCCATAACCAACGGCGTTGATGGGCCCGGATATATCGCGCGGAGAGCCACACCAGCAATACTACCCCGCATTCCGACAGGGGTTCAGCCATTGTGATATGGTTGAAGCACCAGAACCCAGGAAGTAATATCAGCAGCAGTATCACCCCGATGTTTATCCCCTTCGGAATGCCAAGGACCACATCTATCTGCCACACGCCACGTAGCATAAGCAAATACATCACCCAATGGATGACCGGAATTATCACAAGGGCAGTCTCTTTGCCGAACAGCTCTTTCAGCACACCGACGAGAATGGCATATACCGGGGTGCGGAGCTGATCGGTGTGCCCCCCTTTGATTGTCTCCCAGGCATCGAAATATGAATAACCGTCTGAGAGAATGCTTCCCCTGGAGAAAATTGAAAGCTGAATGGTCAGGAAAAATATGGCGAGAAATATGGTGACCAATGTCAGCCAAAAGGGCATAGAGTTCTCCCCCCCTATGCAATTTATTGTACTACAGTTTGTTGCGTAGGTGGGGGAGAATGTGTTTCGTGAAATGGAGTTATTCCGGGATGTTTCCATTCATTGTCAAGGCCTGAGGGCGAAAGAAGCCGTCTTGGATTGCCCCTCAGAGGTGTTTATGCGCTTGAAGGTCAATGTGTGGGCCAAGTCATCCTTTATGTAGGAAGAGGTTCCCATCCAGCTTTCAGAGTAGGTCTTGTCGTCGTTTGAGCTTACAGTGAAGTTGATGTTCATCATTTGCCCGTCATCCGTCCAGGTGTAGCTGCCGAATAGCGGCATCGACTTCCCTCCGGAATAGTCAATTGTCCCTTCGAGACGGCCGTTCTGGAAAAGGATGATGTTGAGTGAGGCGACTCCGCCGGGAGTGACCGTACCGGTGTAGAGGAGCGGACGGTTGAACAACGTGGCAGATTCCGTAGCTGTATTCCCGCCGGGAGTGGCATCGGTCATAGATGTTGTGGTATCATTTCCCTTGGCAGTCGTTACAGTCTCCATACCAGACTGGGAACCGTCGGTTGGGATTGCTTCATTGTCTATTTCCGCTATCTGTTCGACATCGATGTCATCGGTCAGAATGGGGTGAGTGTCACGATATCCGAAATACCACCAACATCCGACTCCTACGATTATCAAAGCCACGATAATGATACTTATTATCAGGCCTTGACTTCCATTACCTCTTTTCATTTGAGGAGGCATCCCCGGACGGTATTCAGGGGTGGGATTATATGGACCATTTCCACCTGGATATCCGGGTGCGACAGGCCTTTGAGGAGGATAGGGAGCGCGTTGCTGGCCATATCTGGGATGAGGCTGACCTCCCGGCTGCTGTCCGAAACCATGATTCTGGGGATATTGTGGCTGATTTTGCGGAATCCTGTCTCCTCGTTGACGTGGATCATACTGAGCCGGTGGAACTTGACGTCTTGGACCGTCTTGTGCCGGACCATTCTCATTCCCCCCCTGGGGACCCTTTTCTTCGGGACGCCCAGGCTGGAAACCGGGAGCCTGGTTGTATGGATTGTTGGTGTTAAGAGGTGAGTTGTCCATATGTCGGAGGTTGTGATGAGACAATTGTTGTAAGAAAAACAATTCAAACCGGAATCAGGTTTGCCTGCGTCACTCCCATTCGATTGTGGCTGGCGGCTTGGAGGAGATGTCGTAGGCCACGCGGTTGACCCCCTTGACGTGGTTGATGATCTTGTTGGAGACCTCAGCCAGGAACTCGTAGGGGAGATGGGCCCAGTCGGCGGTCATGGCGTCTGTTGAGGTCACGGCGCGCAGGGCAACAGCACGTTCATAGGTGCGCTCGTCACCCATCACACCCACGCTCTGGACGGGGAGCAGAATCACTCCGGCTTGCCAAACCTTGTCGTAAAGGCCCCACTGGCGCAAACCGTCGATGAAGATTTTGTCGGCATCCTGGAGTATGCGCACTTTCTCGGGGGTGATGTCGCCAAGAATGCGCACAGCCAGTCCGGGGCCGGGGAAGGGATGGCGGGTAATGAGATGTTCGGGCATTCCAAGCTCGCGTCCGACAGCCCTGACCTCATCCTTGAACAGGAGTCGCAGGGGCTCGCAGAGACGGAGGTTCATCTTTTCGGGGAGACCGCCGACATTGTGGTGGCTCTTGATGACAGTACCGGTGATAGAGAGGGATTCTATGCAGTCGGGATATATGGTGCCTTGGGCGAGCCATTTCACATCCTTCAGTTTGTGGGCTTCCTCGTCGAACACGTCGATGAATCCTTTGCCGATGATTTTGCGCTTGCGTTCAGGTTCGGTGACCCCTTCGAGTTCCTTGAAGAACTTTGCCGAGGCATCCACCCCTATCACGTTGAGGCCAAGCCCCTGGTAGTCGCGCATAACATCGTGGAACTCATCCTTGCGGAGCATTCCGTGGTCCACGAAGATACAGGTTAGGTTCTTGCCGATGGCCTTGTTGAGCAGCACGGCCACAACCGAAGAGTCGACGCCGCCGCTGAGGCCGAGGACAACTTTGTCGTCGCCAAGCTGCTGGCGCAGTTCGTTGACAGTGGTCTCGATGAAAGAGGCTGCACTCCAGTCCTGCTTCGAACCGCAGACATCCACGACGAAGTTTTTCAGCAACTGTGTGCCCTTTACCGAGTGGTACACCTCGGGATGGAACTGGACCCCCCAGGTCTGCTCACCCTCCACGCGATACGCGGCGATTTCCACCTTGTCGGTGGAGGCGATGCGCCGGAATCCGGCGGGGATTTCCGTGATGGTGTCGCCATGGCTCATCCAGACCTGTGTGCCCGGCTCGATATCCTTGAAGATAGGTTCGGTGGGGTCGATGTATTCCAGATGTGCGCGGCCATATTCGCGTGTGCCGGCCGGTTCCACCTTACCGCCGTCGGCCCATGCCATGAACTGGGCGCCGTAGCAGATGCCCAGCACCGGGAGGCGCTTGCGGATTTTCGACAGGTCTGCCTTGAACGCCTTCTCGTCATAGACCGAGAAGGGGGAGCCTGACAGTATTACTCCGATGACCGAAGGGTCATCATGGGGAAACTTGTTGTAGGGGATGATCTCGCAGTAGGTGTTGAGCTCGCGGACGCGTCGGCCTATGAGCTGGGTGGTCTGCGACCCGAAGTCGAGTATGACAATCTTTTCCTGCATCTTTTGACTCGTGATGTATTATGGGGGCAAAAGTACTAAAAATTCGGGACATATCCGATGTCTTGCCCGAACTTTAATTTGCAATTCGCGATTCCCGGAGGAGGGGAGGGGTGGAGACGGGAAAGCGCCGCGGCGTTTGGGGGCTGCGGCGCTTTGGATTGTCGGGGCTTGCCTGGAGGAGGCAAGCGTTGATTTGGCGCTTCCGTCGGGTAAGGGTCGCCATGAAGTCCCCGAGGGGTCGGTGTCGGCCCGCTGTGGGGCTTTCGGGCGCGTGGTCAGCCGTCAGTCCTTCTCTTCAGAAGAGGCTGGCTGGTTTACCCGGTTCTTGGCCTTGGACTTGGTCTTTGCTGTCGACGTCTTGTCGAGGTCTTTTTCTTCCTTTAGGTCTATTTCGTTGCGGTTTGAGTCGATCACCCTGTACTGGAGGTATGCCAGCGACTGGTCGGCCACAATCTTGAACTTCCCTCCAAGCTCCAGACGCCACCGGCGGTAGATGGAGATGAGTCCTTTTTTTAGGTATGCCTCCACGAATGGATGCACATAGAGGATGAAGTCTTTGATTTTCAGGTCGTTGATTAGGTAAACGAGCTTTTCCCTGAGGGTGTCGGTGAAAAGCAGCGAGGGCTGCACTTCCCCTTTGCCGAAGCAAGAGGGGCAGGTCTCGGCTGTCACGATGTCGAGGGCCGGCCTTACGCGCTGCCTGGTTATCTGCATCAGTCCGAATTTGCTGAGGGGCAGGATGTTGTGGCGTGCGCGGTCTGTCGCCATAATCTGGCGCATGTGTTCGTAGAGCGTCTGGCGGTGTTCGGCCTTGTTCATGTCAATGAAGTCGATGACGATGATGCCTCCCATGTCGCGCAGTCTGAGCTGGCGGGCGATTTCATCGGCGGCCCTGAGGTTTACCTCAAGGGCGTTTGTCTCCTGGTCGTTGCCGGCTTTGGCGCGGTTGCCGGAGTTCACGTCGATGACATGGAGCGCCTCGGTATGCTCGATGATGATATACGCTCCTGATTTGAACGAGACGGTTTTCCCGAAAGAGGATTTTATCTGCTTGGTGATGTTGAAGCTGTCGAAAATCGGCACCTCCTTCGAGTAAAGTTTGACGATTTCTTTCTTTTCGGGGGCAATCAGGCTGACATATTTCTGAATCTGGGCGAATGCCTCGGTTTCATTGACATGGATGCTCTCGAAGGATGGCGAGAAGACGTCGCGCAGCACGCCGACTATACGGCTTTCCTCCTCGAAAATCAGCGAGGGCACCTGGGCGGTGCGGGCTTTGGCGGCAGTGTCCTCCCAGCATTTGCGGAGGGTCTGTATCTCATGGTTGAGTTCGGCCACCGATTTGCCCTCGGCCGATGTGCGGATGATCACGCCGAAGTTTTTCGGCCGGATGCTTTCCACGAGGTGGCGCAGGCGCAGTTTCTCGGCGGTTGTCTTGATTTTCTGCGATATCGAAATCTTCGTGGAGAATGGTATCAGGACAAGGTATCGTCCGGTGAATGAGATTTCGGTGGTCAGCCTGGGGCCTTTTGAAGAAATCGGTTCTTTGACAATCTGCACCATCAGTTCGCGTCCGCATGTGAGCTGGTCGGTGACGGTGCCGTGTTTGTCGATGTCAGGCAACAGCTTCATCTTCTGGACCTGGGGCATCGGGGCCTTCGGATCGTCGAGGAGCTGGTGTAGGAATTCGGAATAGGAAGAAAAGTGTGGTCCAAGGTCCAGATAATGAAGGAACGCGTCTTTCTCGTAGCCGACGTTGACAAATGCGGCGTTGAGGCCCGGCATGAGCTTCTTGACTTTCGCCACATATATGTCACCGACGGCGTAGGCCAGGTTGCGGCTCTCTTTCTGCAGGGAGACCAGCCGGCCGTCCTCGGTGAGGGCTATGGAGACCTCCTGAGGCTGTACGTCGACGATAAGTTCGCTTTTCATTCGTTCATTAAGGGATTGGATTTGATTTGTGGGAGAGAAGAGGCGCAAGGGGGCTTTCTCAAAAACGCGAGAACAAACTTTTTTCGCGGCAGTGAGCCGTTCTGGTGTCGGCGGCCGTCGGGAAAAGTTTGTTCTGCTTTCTATATCGCGTTTTCAATAAGCCTGAACAGCTCAAGGATTATTTCTTCTTGTGACGGTTCTTTCTCAGGCGTTTTTTACGCTTGTGGGTGGCCATCTTGTGGCCCTTTCTCTTTTTTCCGCTGGGCATTGTAAGAAACTTTAAATGGTTAGCTATCGGTTAATTGTCTCTGTTGGTGGGGGAAGAGGCCGCGTGGACAGTGTTATTTCTGGTCCTTGAGGTCTTCCATGAACACTTTCGCGGGCTTGAAAGCGGGGATCTTGTGTTCGGGGATGATGATGGTGGTGTTCTTGGAGATATTGCGGGCGGTCTTCTGCGAGCGGGTCTTGATGATGAAGCTACCGAAGCCACGCAGGTAAACCGGTTCGCCGTGGGCGAGGGAATCCTTGACCACTTCCATGAACTTTTCGATTGTTTCGAGAACTGCGGCACGTTCGATGCCGGTTGTCTTTGAAATCTCGTTAACGATTTCTGCTTTCGTCATAGCGGGGTATATCGATTTTTTATTGAAATAGTTGCCGAGGCAAGATTATATGGCATTTTGTCGCACAAACCGTTGAACCGCAAAGGTTTAGGCCGAAACCTGGCGGCTGCGGGCCAAAATGCAACTGCAAATATCGTGATTTTTTCTGAAACAGAAGCTATTTCGGGTGAAAAAATTTAAATAAAGCCCTATAATTGTGGTGAATGGGGCCGATTGGCATGGTGGCGGCTTCAGACATCAGTGAGCCGCCACCATGAATAATCGGTCGATGAGGAATCCGTTGTGTCCTCCTCCTCGATGCGTTTGAGACGTCTGACCACGGTGACGGTCACCGGGAGCACCAGTATTTCGTAAAGTGTCTTTAGCAGAGCCTGCGAGACAATCAGCGACAGGATGGTGGATAGAGGTAGCACACCTCCGAAAGCAATCGGGAAGAATACCACAGAGTCCACCCCTTCACCCCAGAGGGTCGAGACGATGGCCCGGAGGGAGAAACGCCAGGTTGCGCCGGTAGTGGCCGACGCGGCGGAGCGTTTCATCCGGCTCATGACATAGGCGTTGACCATAGAGCCGCAGATGAAGGCGGCGAAGCTGGCCAGCATTATGCGCGGCACCGAGCCGTAGATGGTCTCCATCGCTCCCTGAGATTGCCAGTCGGGGCCTCCGGGGAGCCAGATGGCGATGTTGAGCATCACGGCGGTCAGCAGGCTCATGGCGAATCCGAGCCATATGACGAGGCGCGCCCGCCGGAATCCATAGACCTCGACGATGCAGTCATTTATTATATAGGATATAGGGAAGACGGCCAATCCGGCTGTCACGGTGACGGCTCCAAGGCTCACTGTCTTGATTTCGACAAGGTTGGCGATAATCAGGCAGACGATGAACAGGACTGTCAGTGTGAGGAAGGGGAGGGTGAAAAGGGGCTTGTTGTGAGACTGTGTTGTCATTTTTCTTGTTTTTTACGAGGTTTCAAGCACTCGGCGGAGGGGGGCGGTCGCGATTTGCGGGGCGCCGTGGGTCAGTAGATTCGCGAGTAATACAGCGTCGTCGGGCCGTAACCGCTGCTGGCCGGATATGTTATCTGGATGGCGTTGGAGTTGGTGGCGTAGATGTAGCAATCCTCATAATATGAGGGGCCGTATTGGGGATACCACCTGAACGACAGGTAGTCTCCGTCGCAATAATAGTCGAAGTCCTCATATTCCCCGGTGTAATTGTTTTGCCAGTAGCCGGTTCCGTCAAGATAGAAAGTAAGGGTCTCGTCGGGGTATTGCATGCATTGCCATGTCCCGTTGAGGTACCAGCGTTCATCCGGGCCGTCTGATTCGCAAGAGGTAAGTCCGAGTCCTGTCACAATAACGGCCGCGATAAGCAGAATCTGTATCCTTAATTTCTTCATTTTTCACAATTTCAGGCAAAGTTAATAGATTAACATCAAAGCTCGGGGCAAAGGTTCCTTGCTTAACATTCGTTAACCGTCGGTCGCTTTTTTTCCGGAGCGGGGCGGCAATAAAGAGCGGGAGGTGGCGTTAATAAATCAATGAGTGCAAAAACAAGGACATCGGGTTTTGCCGGCAGGCTGGCGGTCATCGCGGCGATGGTCGCGGCGTTGCTTTGCGCTGTGCCCGCGTCAGCAAAGAAGCTCAACGACAAGGTGCAGAACCGCCCTTACGCCGACATGCGCCGCTTCCATCTCGGTTTCTCTGTCGGAATGAACACATTCGGGATGAGTTTCCACCATAACGGATTCGTCACCGACCAGGGTCAGACGTGGTTCATGTCGCAACCCTCCTACAACCCCGGATTCTGTGTCAACGGCCTGGCCGAGCTTCGCCTCAACGATTATTTCTCGCTGAGGGTCAGCCCGGGCCTGTGGTTCGGCAACCGCGTGATAGACTTCTACGACGCGGCCAACGATGTCCGTGAGCGCCAGGACCTCAAGTCGGCCTACCTCGTGTTGCCTGTCGACCTTAAATTCGCCGCGCAGCGAATGCGTAATATCCGCCCGTATGTGATCGGAGGTGTCATCCCGGCGATAGATGTCGCCAAGAAAAACATCGACTTCATAAAGACGAAATCGTCGGAATTCATGATTTCCGTAGGATTCGGATGTGACATCTACCTCCCTTATTTCAAGCTTATCCCCGAGTTGAAATTCTGTTTCGGGCTGACAGACTGCATCAACCACAACCGTCCTGACCTTGTCGATGACCCGCTCCGGACAAATGTCAACCTGTCTGTCAAACGCGCGACCACCCAGATGGTCGTCCTCTCCTTTTATTTCGAATGACGATTATGAAAAGACGGCTCCGTGCTGAAAAGATATTCGTTCCCCTCCTGGTGGCCGGTTGTTTCCTGATTGCCGCCCTGAAGGCCAACGCCCAGTCTGACGCGCAGTTCTCCCAGTATTTCGAGCTTCCCAACTATTACAACGCCGGAGCGGTCGGCACCACCGACCTGCTGAAAATCCGTGGCGGCGCGAGGCTGCAGTGGGTCGGCATCCATGGCGCGCCGAAGACCTTCGTCGTGGCCGCCGACATGCCCTTCATGCTTTTCAAGAAGCGTTTCGGCGTGGGACTGGTGATGCAGCAGGAGTCGATGGGCCTTTACAAGAACCTCAATCTCGGGGCGCAGGTGGCCTACAAGCATAAGCTCTTCAAAGGCACCCTCTCTATTGGCGCGCAGTTTGGCTTCGTCGACCAGTCGTTCAAGGGGTCGGAGGTGTTCATCCCCGACCAGGATGACTTCCATCAGCCCAACGACGAGGCGATACCGAAGCAGGACATCCGGGGTAACGCTTTCGATGTCAGTGCCGGTGTCTTCTACACCCACCCCAAATTCTGGGTCGGAATCTCCGGCACCCACCTCAATGCGCCCTCGGTCAGCCTCAATGCCGAATCCGGGGAAAATTCCGAAGAGAAGAACTACGAGTTCCAGATAGGACGCACCTTATATTTTATGGCAGGAAGCAATATTAAGGTGAAAAATACGTTATTTGAAGTGATGCCATCCGCGTTGGTGAAGACCGATTTCACCTTCACGACCTGGGAGGCCACTCTCCGGAGCCGTTACAACAAATTCCTCACTTTCGGTGTGGGATACCGTTGGAAAGACGCCGTTTACGCCGTCCTCTCGGCTGAGCTGAAAGGGTTCTACATCGGCTTCAGCTATGATTACCCCACCTCTGCCATCGCCAAGGCCTCCTCGGGAAGCTTCGAGATATTCGCCGGCTATAGCCTGAAACTCGATTTCTCGGAGAAGAACCGCAACCGCCACCGCAGTGTGCGCATCATGTGAGACCGCGAGTCTCTTTCCCCTCATGGCTTACGGGCCTGTCTCATAACAACGATCACAACTACTCAGAAATATGAAGAAGCTTTCGTTATACCTCCTTCCCGCCGTATTGCTGCTCCTGACAGCCGCGAGCTGCGCCTCCGGGCGCCGCGGTGGCTCCGCCGGCGGCGAAGTGACCGGTGTGGGTGGAACCTCCTGGGGTGAGCCCACCCCTTACGGCATGGTGCTGGTAAGCCGTGGCTCCATGGACATGGGGCCGGCCAAAGCCGACAGCGCCTGGAACCTCGCCGCCGACACCAAGGGGATGTCGGTCGATGCTTTCTGGATGGACGAGACCGAGGTGACGAACTCGAAATACAAGCAGTTTGTCTTCTGGGTGCGCGACTCCATCATCCGCGAGCGTCTGGCCGATCCCGCATACGGGGGCAACGAGGCATACAAAATCGAGGAGGACAAGCAGGGCAACCCCATCACTCCACGTCTCAACTGGAGCAAGCCCATACCCTGGCGCAACCCCGACGAGGATGCCCAGCGCGCAATCGAGAGTGTCTACCGCACCAACCCCATAACCGGTGCGCGTGAGCTTGATCCCGAGCAGCTCAACTACCGCTACGAGGTCTACAACCATACCGAGGCCGCCAAGCGTCGCAACCGTCTCGACCCCCGCAAGAGGGTCTACAACACCGACCTGGCCACCCCGACCGATATCCCGCAGATTTCCAAGGACACCGCATACATCAATGATGAGGGTGAAATCGTGCGCCAGACCATATCACGCGGCCTCACCGGCGACTATGACTTCCTCAACACCTACATCGTGAATGTCTATCCCGACACCACATGTTGGGTCAACGACTTCGAGAACGCCTACAACGAGCCTTATGTCCGTATGTATTTCAGTCATGGCGGTTACAGCGAGTATCCCGTGGTGGGTGTCAGCTGGGAGCAGGCCAACGCCTTCTGCAACTGGCGCACCGACTACCTGAAGCGTTCGCTCGGCAAGGAGGGTGTCTACATCGAGCCTTACCGTCTGCCGACCGAGGCTGAATGGGAGTTCGCCGCCCGCGCCGGAGAGAACGAGAACATGTATCCCTGGGAGGGTGACCTGACCATGAGCGAGGACAAGGGTTGCTTCTATGCCAACTTCAAGCCCAACGACGGTAATTACGTCAAGGACGGCCATCTGATTACTTCGCGTGTCGGCACATATTCCCCCAATGACTTCGGCCTCTACGACATGGCGGGTAATGTCAGCGAGTGGACATCCACCGCGTTTGTCGAGACTGTCCAGGATTTGACCTCCGACCTCAACCCCGAATACCGCTATGACGCGGCTGTCGAGGATCCCTACCGTATGAAGCGCAAGATTGTCCGTGGCGGTTCATGGAAGGATGTCGCCCACAATATCCGCAGTGACATCCGTATGTGGGAATTCCAGAACGAGCAGCGTTCATACATCGGATTCCGTTGCGTCCGTTCCCAGATCGGTTTCGCAAAAGGGCAGAAGTCATCGAAATGATGCCCTCGCGCTACTCAAGATTTAATTAAGCCATCATCCATATTTCTCAGATTCTGTTCAATGGGAAAATACAAGCAATACAAGCGCGGCCTCTCGGCCTGGATATCCTCGGAGAAGGGGCAGCGTTTCTTCAACTTCGCATACTCCATCGGTGCCGCCATCGTGATCTGGGGTGCGCTTTTCAAGATTCTCCATCTCCCCGGCGGCAACTTCCTGCTGTCACTCGGTATGGGTACCGAGGTCTTGATGTTCACCCTTACCGCCTTCGACCGTCCTCCCCGCGACTACAAGTGGGAGAATGTCTTCCCGGTTTTCGATACCGGCGACCCTGACGACCGTCCTGACTTCAAGGCCGGGACAGGGGTGGTGATAAACGGCGGAGTCAATGGCGGTGATGCTGCTGCCGCCGGTGTGGCCGGTCCGGTGCAGGCTCCCGTCCTCTCCTCCGACTCTACTCCCGCCGAGGTGGTCAGCTCAATGGTTTCGGCCACCCAGACCTATCTCGACCAGGTGTCGGCGATGGCTGAGGAGCTACGTCATCTCCAGGAGACCACTCGCTCGCTCAACACCGTCAGCGACGTTCTGCTGGAGTCATACCGCGCGATTACCGAGAACTCGGAGAACATCACCCGTTCCTCGACCGGATATGTCGAGCAGATGCAGGGTCTCAACCGCAACATCCAGGGTCTCAACACCATCTACGAGATTCAGCTCAAGAGCGTCAGCTCCCAGCTCGACGCCATCGACCGCGTCAACGCCGGCATCAAGGAAATCCGCGACATGTATGAGCGCAGCTCGTCGCAGAGCGCGCGCTATTGCGAGGAGACCGAGAAGATGGCCCTTTACATGCATCAGCTCAACTCCGTTTATGAGAAGATGATAAACGCGATGACCATCAATATGTATGCCGCCAATCCTCTCGCCGCTGCTGCCGCAGCCCAGACGGTCGCCCCGCAGGCCGCTCCCGCCACTCCCGTGGCTGAGGAGCCGCAGGCCCAGCAGCCCCAGACTCAGGCTGTTCCTCCCCAGTATCAGGGGGCATCGCGTCGTTCCGCTCCTCAGGTGTGACGCTCCATCCTGTGACAGAAAAAAGACTTATCTTTAACCATATAAACTCTTAACCATTGGGTACCAGTAACAACAGGCTCACTCCGCGTCAGAAGATGATTAACCTCATGTATATCGTCCTGACCGCTATGCTGGCTCTGAACGTGTCGAGCGATGTGCTCAACGGTTTCACCCAGGTCGAGGAGGGCTTGAAGAGAACCAACAGCAACGTCGAGCAGCGCAACGCCGCCATCCTACATACCTTGCAGGCTTTCGCCGAGCAGAATCCCGACAAAGGAAAGATATGGTATGACAAGGCCGTGGAGGTGCGTCGCGTCACGGACGGCGTGTATCTCAAAATCGACTCCCTGAAGGAGATGATTGTAAAGGAGGCCGACGGCAAGGATGGTTCGCCCGACAATATCCAGAACCGCGACAATCTTGAGGCCGCATCCATAGTGATGTTGTCAGGCCCGAAGCCTCAGGGACTCAACCTGCGTAACACAATCGAAGGTTACCGCACATATATCGCGTCGCTGATGACCGACTCGGTAAAGCGCAAAAACATACTTGTCGCCCTCTCCACCGATGATGTCCTCAGTAAAGGGACGCTCGGGAAACAGACCTGGCAGGAATCGAAATTCAACAACCAGCCGGTTGTGGCGGCCGTGACATTGCTCACCAAACTGCAGAACGATGTGAAGTATGCCGAAGGTGAGGCGTTGCAGGAGCTTCTAGCTAATGTCGATGCAGGCGATGTCCGTGTCAATGAGCTTAACGCGTTCGTCATCCCCCAGAGCCGTTTCGTTATGCGTGGCGGGAAATATTCCGCCAACATCGTGCTGGCTGCTGTCGATACTACCGCCCGTCCGGTGGTGTTTGTCAACGGCAACAAGCTCGCCAACGACCGGGGCCTTTATGAGATTTCACCCGGTGCGACCGGCACATTCGACTACAAGGGGTATCTCGAAGTTCCCCACGGCGACGGCACTGTCAGCCGCCACCCCTTCCAGTCGAGCTACACGGTGATTGAGCCTACCGCCACCGTCTCCGCCACGATGATGAATGTCCTCTATGCCGGAATCGACAACCCCATCTCCATATCGGTGCCAGGTGTGGCGATGAATGGGGTATCGGCCTCGATGACCAACGGGTCGCTCACCAAGAGCGGCGACCATTGGGTGGCCCGTCCCTCCAAGGTGGGTGAGGACGCGGTCGTGACTGTCAATGCCGAGATGGATGGCCGTCAGATGACAGTGGCCTCCACCAAATTCCGTGTCCGCAAGCTTCCCGATCCCTCCCCGTATATCGCCTACAAGGATGCCAACGGCAACCTCAACCATTACAAAGGTGGGGGCCGTGGTCTTTCCAAGGCATTCCTCCTCAATGCCCCCGGCATACAGGCTGCCATCGACGACGACCTGCTCAATATCCAGTTCAAGGTGCTGAGCTTCGAGACCGTCTTCTTCGACTCGATGGGCAACGCCATCCCCGAAGTCTCGCAGGGCGACCAGTTCTCCCAGCGTCAGAAAGACTCCTTCCGCCGTCTGAGCCGAGGCAAGCGTTTTTACATCTCGCGTGTGAAGGCGGTTGGCCCTGACGGGATAACCCGTGACCTCGCCCCGATCGAGGTAATCGTAAACTGAAAAGGTAAAGAACAAGACATACCCAGAATATGAAAGCATTTGCAAGATACACCTTGGCCGCTGTCGCCCTTCTCGCGGCTGTGACTCCGGTCGCAGCCCAGACCACCGACGGAGGCTCGTCAAGTTCCTCGATAGTGCGTCGCGGAGCTGGCGACCGTTCGCGCGACAAGCAGCAGGAGGCCGGTCCGGGCGTGACCGAGCGCATGCAGCAGCGGTTCACGAGCCAGGAGACTTCCGACGCCGACAAGATGTGGATGCGTGTCATTTACCGTGACCTCAAGCTTGACAATCCCAAGAACACCCCCCTCTATTATCCCGAGGAGGTGGTCGACGGCCAGGAGAATCTTTTCCGAATCATCATGCGCCTGGTGGCCGACAACCGGATGCCTGTCTATGAGTATCTCGACGGCAAGGAAATCTTCACCGACCAGTACAAGGTGAAGGTCTCCGATATGCTCGACCGTTTCCATGTGCTTTATTCCCCGGCGAAAGGTTCGAGCGAGAAGAACCCCAAGTTTGTCATCGAGGAAGCCGACGTGCCCGCCAATGAGGTGCTGTCATATTTCGTCCTTGAGAAGTGGGAATTCGACTCCCGCACCAACAAGACGCGCCGCATTGTCGAGGCCATCTGCCCGGTGCTTCACCGTTCCGATGATTTCGGCGGTGAGGCTGTCCGCTATCCGATGTTCTGGGTGAAGATGGACAACCTGCGCCCTTATCTGACCCAGCAGTATATCTTCGTGGATGACGACAACAATCTCCCCAAATATACCTATGCTGATTATTTCTCGCGCAATATGTATGACGGGGACATCTATAAGACCCGCAATCTCGCCAACAAGTCGATGATGCAGCTTTATCCCGACCCTGACGACCGTCAGCGGGCTCAGGACAGCATTCAGAACCGGTTGGAGCAGTTCGACAAGAAACTGTGGGTACCCTCTCGTGAAGAGGTGATTGCCGCCCGTGAGGCAAGGGAAGCCGCCGAGGAGGCCGCTGAGGCCGCGAAGGATGCCGAAGAGGCCATCGCGTCCCGTGACGGGGATGTCGATGAGGGGGAGGCAACTCCCAAGAAGGAGGTGCGTTCAACACGTTCATCCCGCTCCCGCGCGAAAGCTACCTCGACCAAGTCAAAACCGAAGAAGAAAGCATCCAAGCCTAAATCGGCTCCCAAGTCATCTTCCTCTGCCACAAAATCAGTGCGCCGTCGAAAATGACATTGATACCGGCCAATGCCTGATGACATTGTCGCGACATCGCCCCGTGGACTCTTGCCTGTTCCAGACAAGCAATCCACGGGGCGATGTCGTGTTTTTCGGGAAATTTATTGAAGTTTGTTTAGGTTTGATAAACTTTGTTGGGAGGCCGATTGTTTAAAAAGTGTTCATAAGCCTGAATAATGGTTATGACGATATGGCTACAACCTCTACTGAGGGTCTGGAAGGCCCGAATCGTTGACAATCACAAAAAAAGCTTAGAAAAATTTGGAAAACTGTTAAATATTTTTTAACTTTGCGGCCAGCATACAACAAGAAACATCTCTTATGAAAAAGGCAATTCTTTTAGCTGCTCTCGCTCTGGGAGTTTGCACTTCGCAGGCTCAGGTTACAGATGCAGGCAACAAGTTCTCAGACAATTGGTCGTTCACCCTCAAGGGTGGCGGCGTGTTTGCTACCAAAACTGCAACCGGTGAAGACTTCCTCAAGACAGGTCGTGGAATCGTCGGCGCTGAAATCCGCAAGCAGGTTACTCCCACTTTCGGCATCGGCGTTGAAGGCGAATGGACTGTCAACACCTCCTCCTGGACAGGTGTCAAGTCTGCCAATGTGTTCGACCATCAGTATGTAGGTACCTTCGGTGCCATCAACCTGATGAACCTCTTCGCCAGCTACACCGGCGCACCCCGTCTGTTTGAAATCGAGGCTGTCGCAGGTGCCGGATGGCTCCATTCCTACTATCCCCACTCGACCGGTATCGACGATGGCAACTCTTTCGCTACCAAGGTGGGTCTTAACCTCAACTTCAACCTCGGTGAGGCCAAGGCTTGGACCATCTCTCTGAAGCCCGCCCTGCTCTGGAACATGAACGGCGACGTTGCTCCCGACAAGTTCAGCAACCTCGGCTACGATTCACACTACAACGTGAACAACATGTACTTCGAGCTTCAGGCCGGTATCACCTACCACTTCAAGAACTCCAACGGTACACACCACTTCGCCCTCGTTCGTCCTTTCGACCAGGCTGAGATTGACGCTCTCAACGCTCAGATTAACGCTCTCCGTGGCGACCTCGAAGCTTGTGGCGCAAGCAACGCAGCCCTGCTCGCTCAGCTCGCCGACCTCCAGGCCCAGCTCGACGCTTGCAACCGTCGTCCCAAGGAAGTTCAGCAGGTTATCAAGAGCCTCGACAACATCCGCTACGTCTTCTTCAACGTGAACTCCTCTTACATCCAGGCCAACCAGCAGCCCGAAATCGCTATGACCGCTGCTCAGGTTAAGGACAACGCCGGTGCTACCGTTCTCGTTCAGGGTTACGCTTCCAAGGATGGCTCCAAGGCCTTCAACCAGAAGCTCTCCGAGCGTCGCGCACAGGCTGTCAAGAAAGCCCTCATCCAGGAAGGTGTACCCGAATCAAGCATCACAGCCGAAGGTCTCGGTGTAACCGAAGTCTTCAACAAGCTTGACTGGAACCGTATGGCCAAGATGACCGTCAACGTTAAGTAATCGACAGCAACATCAGACATCACAGGCGATAAGCCTCTGACAACCATACACACCGAAGGCCACGGAATCGCATCCCGATTCCGTGGCCTTCCCTTTTGTTTGTATATTCCCCCTCTTCAGGGCGACAGGTATGTCAACGACATCTGCAAACAGTAATGTCAATAGCAATTGTGATTCCTTCGGAATAGCTGTCGGCCACCAACGTTAGTCTGTGTAATTAGAGCAGCAATATCAATTAGAGTAATCAGATAGAGTAAGGAATCGGCATTAAACGTGTCATCCGGAAGGGTGGCTACCCCGACAATTTGCAGAAATGTCCCCGCATTAAGAGGGTCTCGCAGATTACACGGATTACGCAGATACCATCCGGAAGTATTTTTGTCCGGATGGTATCTGTGTAATCCGTGTAATCTGTGAGACCCTTTACTGCTATTTTCTTGCGGAATCCTCCGGTCTAATCGGCAGAGGATGGATGAAGCAGAGGATGGATGAAGCAGAGGATAGATGAAGCGGCGATGGATAAATTCGTGTAACCAGGGAGCGTTAGCAACCAAAAATCTGCGTAATCTGCGAGAGATTTTCTTTTATCAGAGTGGTATCAAAAAAGATTCCTCCGGAATCCGTCGCTCCTTGCCGCCTGCCGTGGGTTACCGTTTCGGGTCGCCCACAAGAGGCTTATATTTGCGAGATGAGGGCGGGGAGGGGGGCAGAGAGGATTGAGGCGCAGGTGAGGCCGTGGCGGGTGCAGACTGCGGTCAGGATGTCAGAGAAATGATAGGCGATGGAGCCGACGAAGCCGATTGGAAGGGTGGGGGACTGGAGGAGGTCTGCCGGGAGGTTTGCCGAGAGGAATTCCTCAAAGGAGGTGGCGACCAGGTTGTGAATGACGGGATGGGTGATGTGTTTCTTGATAAAGGGACAAAACGATGCGAGGAAACGGTTGGCCGCAGGCTGGCGGTAGACCCGCCCGATGATGTCACCTTTCGAGAGGTTGTAGGTAAGGTTGAAATCCTCAATGATGTCGTAGGGCAACAGTCCGGGATGCTTGAAAATGACGTTAATCAGCTTGCGGCCAAGGACTGCACCCGACCCTTCATCACCGAGAATATACCCCATGGGAGGGGTGTTGAGCGTGATTTCCCGGCCATCATAGACCCCGCAGTTGGAGCCGGTGCCGAGAATGCACGCAATCCCGGGACGATTGCCGAAAAGTGCCCGGGCAGCCCCCAGCAGGTCTCCGGCGATTTCGATTTCCGCGCCCGGGATAGCCTGTGACAACAATCCGCGCAGACGCTCGTCTACATCTCCTCCGATACATCCCGCACCGTAAAAACATATCCGCGCTACCTTGATGTCGGCAAGCCGTGGTGTGACCTCCGAGGCCAATATATTGGCAATCACCTCGGGAGGAGTCACGGCGGCGTTGAATCCGGTAGTGCGGAAAGTGATGGGGGGCTCTCCCGGTGTGTCGGGGCGCAGGATGGCCCATTCAGTCTTAGTGGAGCCGCAGTCTGCGATGAGTGTGAACATACCTGATATTTTTAATATCTGAAACCTTTAATATCTTAATAGAGGTAATGGAGGTGATGTTTAATAGAGATGATATTTCTCTTTGGTTGCCTTGAAAGATGAGATGTCGCGGTTCCAGAGGGGAAGCAGGTCGGACACCTTGTAATTCTTGAAGAACGTCGGGCGCACCTTCTTGGAACCGGTCACTTTGTCGAACATCGAGAGACGTTTCACAGGTGCGTCAGCGAGGGCTTTGTGTGAGGGATAAAGCTCGGCGAGGGTCTCCATCACATAGAACTGTATCAGTGTCAGCGGAGCGGCCTCGTAGTCGGTTATGTAGAGTTCCACACCCTGAAGGTTTTCTCCACGTCTGAAGCCATAATATGGCTTGTAATGGATAGGCCGGAATGCCACCCCGGGAATCCCTTTCGCGTTGAGTCTGGAGGCAAGCTGCGAAGCGTTGATCCAGGGAGCGGCGAATGTGCGGAAGGGGAGGGTGTATCCCACGCCGATCGAGAGATAGTCAAGTTCCCCAGCTATCCCCGTCGCCGGATAAAATATGGCGGTCTGGGGGGTAGGAAGATGTGGGGAAGGCAACACCCATGGCATCGCCGTGTCCTCAAACAGCATGTCGCGTTCCCAACCCTCCATCGGCACGACGGTCAGTTTCAAAGGCTTGTCTGACTTGAGCATCTTCTCCCCGACAATCAACCGCGCAAGTTCCCCCGGGGTCAGCCCGTAGATATAGGGAATCGGAAGATAACCGACGAAAGAAATGTTGTCAGGGTCGGTGCATAGCCCCTCGATTTTGTTCCCCCCGAGGGGATTGGGACGGTCAAGCACCACAAACTCCTTGCCGAGCCTGGCGCATTGCTCCATTGCCATCGCCATGGTTGAGATGAAGGTGTATGAGCGGCATCCGTTGTCCTGGATGTCATATACCAGTGCGTCGATTCCGGCAAGCATTTCCGGAGTGGGCTTCTTTGTCGCGCCGTAGAGGGAGTAGACCTTCACGCCGGTTGCGGGGTCGGTGGTGTTGCCGACAGTGGCCCCGGCGGTGATGTCTCCGCGCACCCCATGCTCCGGGGCGAACAGGGCCACCAGCTCCACATCCGGTGCTTCGTTGAGGATGTCGATGGTCGCTTTCAGGGAGTTGTCGATTCCGGTGGGATTGGTGATAAGTCCGACCCGTTTCCCTTTCAGGGCCTCGAAGCCCGATTCGCGCAACACCTCCACTCCCGGTCTCACCCGGTAATCAGCTGTCTCCTGGGAGCGGCACACCCCCGCGACAAGGGTGACAATCAAAATGAAGAGGGTATATCTCATAGTCATGCAGAGGTTTATTTTTTCTTTCCGAATTCAGGAGACACCTTTATCAGATAGCATACACCGATGGTTGTGACGCAGCACAGTATGGTCAGCAGGAAAAAGTTGAGATACCCCATTGTGTCGGCCAGCCATCCCGCGGCCAGACCCGGAATCATCATTCCGAGAGCCATGAATCCGGTGCATATCGAGTAATGGGCGGTCTTGTAGCGTCCGATAGAGAAGTAGATGAGATAGAGCATATAGGCGGTGAAGCCGAAACCGTAGCCGAACTGCTCGACAAACACGCAGGCATACACCTGCCAGATGGCCGAGGGCTGCCCCCAGGCGAGGTAGACGAATGTCAGGCATGTCAGCGACATGCTCCATGCCATCGGGTGGAGCCATTTCTTCAACCCTCCACGGGCGGCAGCCAGACCACCGATTATACCTCCGAGCATCAGACCTATCACTCCGACGGTACCGTAAACGATACCTACCTGGTCAGCGTCGAGTCCCATTCCCCCGGCCATTTCCGAGTCGAGCAGGAAAGGGGGAATCATCTTCACCATCAACGCCTCGGGGAGACGGTAGAGCAACATGAAGACAAGGGCGACACCTACACCCGGCTTGCGGAAAAAGTCGATGAATGTGTCGCAGAAATCCTTCAGCACCTCCCCTCCATTGTGTGGAGCGCGGTCGGTGTCGGCCTTCGGGCGGGGAAGTATGAACCAATGGTAAACGGCCACTGCGAAGAAAAATGTCGACATGATGGCGAAAATCGCCATCCAGCCACCTGTCAGTGTGTCGTAGCGGTTGTTGACCCACGCGGCAAGCACCACCAAAGCCCCCTGGCCCACCACCATCGAGACCCGATAGAACAAGCTGCGGATGCCGACAAACAGCGACTGCTGATGCTCCGTTAAACCTAACATATAGAAACCGTCAGCCGCGATGTCATGGGTGGCCGAGGCGAAAGCCACGAGCCAGAATACAGCCAATGTGCCCTGGAAGAAACCTGCCGTGGGTATGGTGAAGGCAATCAGTGTCAGTCCGATGGCAATCGCCGCCTGCATCGTCACCACCCACCACCGTTTGGTACGGATGATGTCGACAAACGGACTCCAGAAAGGCTTTATCACCCAGGGGAGATAGAGCCATGAGGTATAGAACGCCAGGGCGGTGTTGTCTATACCGAGACATTTGTACATGATGGCCGATATGGTCATCACCGCCATATAAGGCAACCCCTCGGCGAAATAAAGTGTCGGCACCCACCACCAGGGGGATTTGCGGCGTGCGGCGTGCTCAGCGGTAGAGAGTGATGATTTCTGCATCTGTGAAATATTGGTTAAGGATTGATTTGTGGGAAGCACCCCGCGAGGCCATCGCAGCGGCTCCGATCTGACACATCCCGACACCGTGGCCCCAGCCACGGCCCGAGAGCCTGAAACCGGCGGGAATCTCCCCGCCATCTCCGCTATGGCCGCAAATCCCGACAGGGGTGACATCGAACGCCGATGATTTCAGATGGGTGGGGGATAACACACGGCGTATCTCAAGCTCTTTTCCCACGATGAGCGATTCGCGGGTGCCACGGAGAAGCAGCCGGGTGATGCGGCCTGATTTACCCCGTGAAAGGGGGCGCAATTCTATTATCCGGCCGGGGTCTGTGCCGGTTTTCTCCCTGACGAGGGCTGAGACCTCCTCTTGAAGTAGCAGGACATCCCAGTGATGGAATCCTGGAGAATCGAGGTCATAGCCGTTGAGGATGGTCGAGAGCAGGGCTTTATCCTCAGTGGCGCAGTTGCATGTCCCGTCGGGTGCGATGTCAGCCACGCTCCTGAGATATGGCATGTCGCGGTCTTCCCAGGCCGATGAATACTCCTCGGTGATTCCGCCGCAGCATTTCGAGAATCTCGCGTCGCATACCTCCCCGTCATAGAGAAGCACCATCCCCCGCGTCTCGTTGACCGCCCGGTCTACTTCCGGGGAAATACCACGGGAAATCCCCTGGTAACGCTGACAATGGTCGTCGGTGCAGACATCGAAACGGGTGTGGGCCTCGCGGTCATACCATCGGATGATTTCCCGGCAACCGAATTCCGGGTCGACAGTTATATGTGAATGCGCTCCATGGGATTCACCTGTGGCCTCCATCCCGAAACGCTCCCTGCGGAGCATGGCAATCAGCCATGAACGGGAGACAATCGCGTGGGCTTTCAGGAACTCTATCGGGGCGGTGGATTTCATCTCGGAGGAAATCACGCTGCGGAGATACTCCTCAAGCGCGACCTCGTTGACCATCAGTCCGTCGGGATGTATCCTCAGGCTTCCCCGGAACTGTTGCGGCTCGACGCGCTCCCAATGGAATCCTATGCCGATTTTTACTTCCGGCAGGGTGAAGGAGCAGTCGGGGGACTGTGGGGTGAACACCACACAGCCGTCAGCTTCCTCCCGGCGGCTGAAAGGGCGGTGGAGGATATACCCGGAACCTGTCGCCCCGAGTATTCCCGCCTGTATCACCGGCTCGCGGCTCAGTTCGATTGCCTGATTCATTCCCCGTCGAGAAAATAAGTTGTCTCGCGCAGAATCCTTTCAAGAGCCTTTTCGTCGAGGCGGTCGAAATCCTCCTTGCGGGGAACGATGATGGTGCCGCAGACATCGACAGCACCGGGGGAAATCATGAAATCCCCTTCACCGGTGCCGTAGCAGGATGGACGGTGGGCACGGCGTGGAATCACCAGCACATCCACCCCGAGGGTATCGTGACTGTAATAACCATCTTCATCCACGCGGTTTTTCATAAAGACATTCACCCGGGGCTCCTCCTCTCCGCTGTTTTCCGGCAGGTGGCTGAGTTCCTCCATTACTTCCTCCATCTTGCGGTCAAGTTCCTCCTTGTCACGGGCAAAGAAGATATATTTCTCATAGGGGAGGTCATACCATCCGGTGGTGTCATACAGTCCGGGGGCATCCTGGAAATATGCCGCCTGGAAATGCAGATGGTCGGGAGCCGACGCGCCGCATTTCCCTCCGTTGTAAAAGAGAAGCCAGCCGGGCATCTCGCGGCAAAGGTCGAACATCGTGGAGTAGCGGCTCGAACCGTCAGGCTCGGTGACATTCAGCCGCTGGGGCTGATGGGTGTCCGAAGCGATGGTGAAATGGTGGTTGAAGATGGGGAATGGGTTTACAAGCAGTGAGTAACCCGGGATTATCTGAAGTGCCTCCTGACACTCTGGCCGGTTTGACGGGCAGAGGAAGCAGGGACGGCTGGCCACGGAGGCCGCGTCGGTCTTCGCCCCGGAGGAGATTGCGCGGCAGGGATTGTGGAGGATGGTGAACACCTTGTCGGCCACCGTAAGGGTGCGTGTCTCAACCGCGTCAAGAGCGGCGAAATTCCCGGCGGCGAGGGGCCATCTGGCCAATTGGTCGTCGCGGAAACCAATCAGCCGGTCGCAGATGTCGAGAATCCTCCCTCGGTAGTCATCCGAAATCTCCTGATAGAGCTTGCGTCTCGCGGCGAGTTCGATAGAGCGGAGCCAGTCCTTGTATATGTTGTTGGTGTTGACCTTCTCCTGGCTGAGATTGGCGTCGGAATTCCCCTGCCAGCGGCGGCATAGATAGAGGGAATCATAGATGCGCCCGATCTTGTATTCACGCGAGATACGAAGCCCGAGGGCGTAATCCTCGCCGTAGCTGACATTCGGCACACCGATTTCACGCAACACGGGGGTGAAGAATGCTCGTGGTGCGCCCAGGCCGTTGATGCGCAGTGCGTTGTTGTGGCCATTGGTGTCGGTCCATTCCTTATGGTCGATAAGTCCGGGGGGAATCGGGTTTCCGTCGAAGTCGGTCAGCTCGTATGAACCTATCACCATCGCGCAGCCATTTTCGCGGAAACAGTCCACGATACGCCTGAGGGTTGTCTCATCCTTGTATTTGTCGTCACTGTCGAGTTGGATGGCGAAACGGCCGCAACGCGGGTCGCGGACAGCCATGTCCCAGCATCCTCCGATGCCGAGGTCGGCGCGTGAGGGGCGGAGATGGATTACCCTTGGGTCTTTGGCGGCTATCCCGGAGAGGATTTCGGTAGTGCCGTCGGTCGAATGATTGTCAACGACAATCACATTGAAGGGGAAAGTGGCTTCCTGCGACAGGGCGGAAGCCACCGCGTCGGCGATGGTGCGTGCGCGGTCGCGGACGGGGATGATGACCGAGGCCTCCACGGGAAAGCTCCCCTCGGAGTGGTCAATATGCCTTGTTACCGGAGGAAGCTGTGCCATGATTCCTGCGAGGTAGGCAGTGAAAATCTGTTCACGCTCCTTCTGCACTGCGGCATTGCGCGGATTAACATAGTCAAACTGTTTCTCCCCCGAAGCCCGGCGGTCATTTTCCGAACTGATGTAAAGGTATTCCGGAATGTGACGGATATGGGCTGAGCCGATGGCAGCGGCTATGAAGAGACGCATGGCGTAGAGGCCGCTGTGGTCTGACTCGGAGAGGTTCTCGGGATAATCCCGGTATCGCCTGCATATGGCGGCGACATCCAGGAGCATCATTGGCCCGAAGTCGAAATCATCCCTGACTGAGCCGTCCTGATAGGGGGCGAGTGGGTGGGCGGTCAATGACCCGTCGGGATTGGAGACCCGGTAGTCGGAATAGAGCAGTGAGGCTCCGGTCTCGCGGGCCACCTGCGACATCCTCCGACGGCTCTCGTCGGAGATGTTTATGTCATATCCGTCGAGACACACGAAGAGGTATGGGATTCCATCGCGTCCGGCTGATTCAATCTGCTTGAGCAGCATGTCGGTAGCTACAGTCGGGGAGACGGTGATTGTCTTGTATGAGTTTTTTTCCATGGCAAACGGGATGATTGGAGGTGGAGAGGGGATGGGTGGATTATTTCCTGGGATGAGGCACAGCCCTCGGCGCATCCGGATCGCGTTTCACCGGTTTTGGCACCGCGCTTTTCCCATCTTTCACCGGTGAATCCTTGGCGGCTTTACCTTTTGAGGATGAGGACTTGGACTGGGCTTCGGCTTTCTTTTTCTTCTCTTTTTTCTTTTTCCCTTTCCCCTTCTTCCCCTTGGAGTCGGAGATTGGAGCGGTGGTAGGTTTGGCCACTTCCGTTTTGGGGGCTTCTGGACCTATCAGGTAGTTGACCGCGCTACCGATGAATCCGTCGCGGGAAGCGGCATCGGTCATCGCCTCGATAGGGAAGGAGACGATTACGGTGCGTCCCGCAGGCTGTCCGGCTTCTGTTTTCCCTTTCCCCTCCACGGCGATTGCGGCGGGGAAGCCGGAGTCGGCATAGCGGGCGATGACCAGTCCATTCTCGTTGGCCGGGATTATGGCCTGGGGATTGCCGGCGCCTGCCCGCGGACTGTTACGGAAAGAGGCAAGCTCAGAGGGGCGCAACACAGGCATGCCCGGTATCACCTCCGACCCTTTCACCTCCATTGTTCGGGTGGCGACTGGGGCTTTGGGGATGGAGTCATTGACCCCTTCGGCGAAGGGTAGGTAGCCGAGGGTGTTCGCGGCGAATGTGGCCATGGAGTCGCGGGTCAGGGAATCGGCCTCGATGATTTCCGAGCCGAGGTATGAACCGGAGACAAGCAGTGTGCCGCCATCCTTGCGGTAGCGTTCAAGACGGTCGCGCAGAGCCTTGGGAAAGGTCTGGAAGAACCTACCTTTAGAGCCAGCCTTGCGGGTTGTCTTTTGCAGCCCAAGTATGAGGTCTACCGTCTTGTAGGTCGATTTACCCTCTTCGAAGGCTTTGAGGGATGAGGAGACAAATCCGCGTCCGGCTTTTTTCAGAGCCTCTCCGTGGATGAGTGTGTAGTCACGGGTGTTGCCAATACGCATACGGGTGGCCTCCGTATCGGCTGATGCCCCGAACCCGAGATGCGAGCCTGACAGATGTGAATTGGGGTCGAAGTCATATTGCGGGCCGATGAAATGGATGTCACATCCGTCCGGCACACCGTAGTTCTCATCGAAGTCAAATCCGGCATATTCCGTGCCGTCGGTCCATTCCGGGGCGGAGACACGGGTGAAGCCGTTGACAATCTCTACTGACGGCATGCGGTGGTTGTTGTCATACAGGGCAAGTACCTCCGATGGGAAGGAGAGTCCACCCGCGTTTGTCGCCACGACGTAATAGGCATGGATTCTGTCATCATCCACGCGGGTCGACCAGCTGGGGAGTTCGGTCTTCGCCACAGGATGGAATCCTCCGTCGGCTGTGGACTCGTAGATTATGTAGCCGGTAGGACGGGCGGTCGGTTCCAGAGTGTCGTTGACCGGAGTCCAGGTGAGGGTGTAATATCCGTCGCCGTCGGCATGGATGGCGAACGCCTCAACCGGAAGGGGCTGCACGGTGTATGGCTGGTCGTAACGTTCGGCCAGGAATTTAAGAATCCCTTTGTAGACGGCGCGACCAACGAGGAAGCGGAATTCAGGGTCGAGGGCATGTTTCATGTCCTCGAAGTTCTGGTGGGAGAGGAGCTCGATGATCATGGCAGGTACCTTGGTCTCACGCACCTCGTAGTAGCGTTTGTCGCGGTTGCCGCGTGAACTCCAAAATGGGTCATACAGGCGTCGGATATCGTTGATTACCTGGGTTGTCACCGCCGATGTCAGGTCGCGGTTGGCATACCGGGAGGTACCGTTGCCCAGCGGATTCCCTCCGTCGGTTGAGTAAAGGCCGAGGGTTCCGACAGTAGTGGAGTCGGTCTTTGTGCCGGCGTCAGTGTGGAACGCCAGCACCATGTCGACAGGCACTTTCAGCCCAAGCGAGTCGGGAAGCATGTCGGAGCCGCCGGTGAGCCAGTTGACCCAGAGGGCACGCGACATGTAATCATCCATATAGTCATTCTCCCCCTTGTTGGGGCTGTAGACCTCTTCGGGAAAACCGGCTCCCTGGAGGTAATACCTGGCCCCTTCAAGAAACGCGGGATAGCCGGAAACGCGGGGTGATGACGCTCCTTTCGAGCGGGCGACATGTCCCATGCCGCCGCCGATTTTCACGGCATCGGCTGAAACCACCGCATCCTCGTCGGCGGAGATATTGGAGAGGGTCACCAGCGGGAGCGACCCGGCTTTGGGTGAGAATGGATATGTGCCGATATAGACCCAAGTCCCTCCACCCATCTGCTGGTTGACGGTCACTTTGGATGAGCCGCCGAGATGGTTGACGGTATATACCGCGTCGGTCGCGCTGTTGGGGAAGGATTTGTAGGAGACATAGACGGCGCGGTCACCCTCTTCCGGCGGTGTGCCATACCATTGGGCGGTTGACTGTAAGGCGGAATCCTCCGGCTCGACGGTCTTGACCATTCCGGATGAACCCATCAGGAAGGGATTCTCACCCTGCACGAGATAGTCCTCCCGGTGGCCGAAGCCGGTGCTGTCGGGCAGGGCCTCCCATTTGTGGCGTCCCGAGGTTGTGGCGAACCGTCCGTCTCCGCTGCTCCAGTCATAGTCGATGACCAGTGAGCGGTGGGAGAAATCGCGTTCGCGTGGCATCATCACATATGCTCCCGCGTTTTCGAGCATCGGGGTCACATAGGGGTCTACGAATGAACGTGACAGCAGGTCTTCGACGGTGCCGAACAGGCGTGGACGCTGCCATACCCATGAGCCTGCGTAATATTTACCGTGGCTGGGCCAGAGGGCTATGGTGCGGCCATCGAGTCCGTTGGGGGCATCGACCGGGTTGGGGAGTGTCACAAATGGTTCGGGGGCATCAATCGGGCCGGTGGAACCGAGGACTACCACCGGCAGACTCGGCGCGGCAGACTTGCGGGTTTTCTTTGTTTTTCTTGACTTGCGGGTCTTCGAGGTGCGGGTCTTGCGGCTCGAGCGTTTCTTGCGGGCGTATATGTCATCGCCACCTGAGGCCAGCAGCAGACCGGTCAGCAGGAGGCAGGTAAAAAGTCGGAGGTAGCGTTGGAATGTCGAGGTCATTTGATGGTTTTGGTGTGCCAGGTGAAATTTCGGCGGTCGCTTGAGCCGCAGGCGAGACGGCAACGCAGGTCAGGGATCCAGCGCCAGAGCATTTCCCACCACAACAGGGCCGGGGAGAGACGGATCCCCAGTGTGCGACCAGTGCGCATCCAGTTGACGGTTAGCGGAATCCAAAGGACCGGAATCGTGGCGGCGAAGAGACATGACGGGAACCAGTTGGGGAGGGAGAAGACAACCCCTGTTGCCACGGCGGCCACCCATAGCCATATTGCCAGTGTCGCGCTGCCCATCAGTCGTCTGGCTCCTTTCGGAAGCCTCCGCTGCGTGAAGCAATGGCGCAGGCGCAGCTCATGGAAAGCCGCTCTCGGCTTCTGGAAGCTGACGGTCATCAGCGCGTCAGGAGATAGAACAATCGAAGTATTGTCGCGGTTTGCGATCTGGTTGATAAAAATGTCGTCATCCCCGTTGTGGAGGTTGAGCGAACGGGAGAAACCTTTGGCCTCGAAGAATGTGCTGCGGCGGTAGGCGAGATTGAAGCCGGTGCCGCGATAGGGGCGGCCGTGGAGAGCGGCGGAGAGCCAGGTCGTGCCACGGGCGGCCTCGTCAAACCGGGCCATCGAGCCTTTCAGCCGATTGATTGAGGCCCATCCGAGAACCACATCCGACGTGGAGAAGGGGGCGGCCATATGTTTCAGCCAGAGGTTTGACGCGGGACGACAGGCGGCGGTAGTCAGCACCACCACCTCTTTCTTGGCCGCTTTGATTCCCAATGAGATGGCGAGTTTCTTGCGGCTCAGGTTGTGGGCTTCGTCCGGCACGAAAGTTATGTAGAGGTTCGGATGCTCGAGTCCGAGAAGGTTGACCACATCGGTCACCTCGTCAACAGACCCGTCATTGACCACGATGACCTCCATCTTCCCTTCGGGATATTCCTGGGAGAGGATTTCGGGCAGGGTCTCGCGCAGGTCGGAAGCGTTGTCGCGGGCGTATATGATTACAGAAACCCCGGGCAGTTCCTCGTCGGAGGGGAGGGTGTCCTCCCCGGAGGTATGGCGCAGGCGCGTGAAACTCCGGTAGACGGTAAGCAGGTAGGTCATCGCCACAAGGGCGACTCCCAGGCAAACCCAGACTACCGGCAATATGTTGTTGAATGCGAAATACATTGATGTTTGATTGGAAACTTAGCAACAAAGTTACGAAATTCCCATCTATTTCGGGGTATGATTCCGTCTAAATTGACTAACTTTGTGGATGAAAAAACAATCAAGCCGTATGTTGAAAGGATATGTCGAAATAGACAGGCTCAGGTTGCGGGCGTTCCACGGGGTGATGCCCCAGGAACGTGTCGCGGGCAATATCTTCGAGGTGTCGGTAACGCTCGGATATGACATGGAGATGGCCGCCGCGACCGATGATGTGGCTTATGCGCTCGACTACTCCAAAGTCGTTGCGGTCGTGACCGAGGTTATGGGCCGTCCGTCAGCCCTCCTTGAGAATGTGGTGACAAGGTTGCGCGACCGCATTCGGGAGGAGTTCCCGCAGGTAACCGACGGCCGGATAAGACTGGCCAAAATCACGCCGCCGATTCCCGGCCATATGGAATCGGTATCTGTCTCCATCGAGTGGTGAGCTTCCTTTTACGAAACTGTAAATTGCTTAGAATTATGAAAATAGACAAGGACGCCGTAAAGGCGGAATTCATAGAGATGCTCAAATCCACCGGCCGCGAGGGGGTGGATTATGTTATTGAGGAAATCGAACGGCTGGGGTTCTTCGAGGCTCCGGCTTCGGCCAACCATCATCTGAATGTCGAGGGTGGACTGACGCTGCATTCCCTGAATGTGGCAAAGTCGGCGCTGGCGGTCTGGGAGGCGATGAAGCCTCTGGAACCGACTCTGGAGAAAGAGGTTACACGCGACAGCATCATCATTTCCGCTCTGCTCCACGATGTCTGCAAGGCTGACATTTACCGCCGTTCGGTAAAGAAACGCAAGAACGCCCTGGGCCAATGGGAGGATTCGGAAGGCTACAAGCTGACTTACAAGAATTTCCCGATGGGACATGGCGAGAAGTCGCTCGTCGTGGTGCTGTGCAGCGGCCTGGAGCTGAGCGATGCCGAGATGCTGGCCATCCGCTGGCATATGGGAGCATGGGGTGTCAACCAGCACAGTCTGGAGGATTGCAAGAGCTATGATGTTGCCCGTAAGCTTTATCCGCTGGTCTCCATCATACAGACCGGTGACTCTCTTGCCGCCTCCATACTCGAGCGTGACGCCTCCGATCTCGACGACGCCTGACCGGTCAATTGATATTAATGACGGGGTTGTCTCCGCGCCCCGTGAAATATGACACGATATGAAACAACGTAAACGTTACTTCCTCGACGAGGAGGAGATTCCCCGTTACTGGTATAATATCCAGGCGGACATGAAAACCAAGCCGTTGCCTCCGCTCAGTCCGGCGACGAAGCAGCCGCTCAAGGCCGAAGACCTCTATCCGATTTTCGCCAGGGAGTGTTGCGACCAGGAGCTTAACCAGACTGATTCCTGGATAAAGATTCCTGATGAGGTGAGGGAGAAATACAAGTATTACCGTTCGACCCCGCTGGTGAGGGCTTACGGACTTGAAAAGGCCCTCGGCACCCCCGCCCACATCTATTTCAAGAATGAGAGTGTCTCCCCGATGGGCTCCCACAAGCTCAATTCGGCAATCCCGCAGGCGTATTATTGCAAGCAGGAGGGAATCACCAACATCACGACCGAGACCGGAGCAGGACAGTGGGGCGCGTCGCTCGCTTACGCGGCCAGTATGTATGGCATCGATTCGGCTGTCTATCAGGTCAAAATCTCTTATGAGCAGAAACCTTACCGTCGCAGCATAATGCAGACTTTCGGGGCACAGGTGACCCCTTCACCCTCGATGTCCACCCGTGCCGGAAAGGATATTCTGACTGTCCATCCCAACTATCAGGGGTCGCTCGGCACTGCCATCTCGGAGGCGGTGGAACTGGCCCGCACCACTCCCAACTGCAAATATTGCCTGGGGTCGGTGCTTAACCATGTCGCCCTCCATCAGACTGTTATCGGCCTGGAGGCGGAGAAACAGATGGAGATGGCCGGGGAATACCCCGACATCGTGATTGCCTGCTTCGGAGGGGGAAGCAATTTCGGTGGCCTGGCCTTCCCGTTCATGCGCCACCGTATCGCCGGTGAGGAGGGGAAGACCCATACCCGTTTCGTTGCCGCCGAACCTGCGAGCTGTCCCAAACTGACCCGTGGGGAATTCAAATATGATTTCGGCGACGAGGCCGGATATACCCCGTTGTTGCCTATGTATACCCTCGGCCACAACTTCTCACCCGCCAACATCCATGCCGGCGGTCTGCGCTATCACGGTGCGGGAGTGATTGTGTCGCAGCTGCTTAAAGACGGCCTTATGGAGGCGGTTGACATCGATCAGCTTGAAAGTTTCGATGCCGGAGTCCTCTTCGCCCGTGCCGAAGGCATCATTCCCGCTCCGGAATCTTGCCACGCCATCGCCGCCACCATCCGTGAGGCCAACCGCTGCAAAGAGACCGGCGAAGAGAAAGTGATTCTCTTCAACCTGTCGGGCCACGGGCTGATAGATATGGCCTCCTACGACAAATTCCTCGCCGGTGACCTCCAGAACTACACCCTCTCCTCCGACGACCTCGCCCGCAACCTCGCCGAACTCGACCCCCTCCAACCCTGAATAGCCGCCCCTTTAAGGTAGCCGTATAAATTCCCGTATAAATCCTCGGGTAAATCCCCATATAAATTCCCATATAAATCCCCGGATAATAAAGGAGCTTAATAATAAAGGAGCTTAATAATAAAGGATTTTGATAATAAAGGGTTTTAATTTCGTCAGGTTGCGCCCTGGATTCCGGAGGAATCATTTATTTGAATAGCCGTGGGCTTCCCTTCGCGCCAACCCACGGCTATTCAGACAAATGATTCCTTCGGAATCGTTGTTGTCTGTGCTGGTTAGGCAGTGTTCGTTATATGTCGGTGTTTGTTATATAACAGTGTTTGTCATATAGCAGCGTTTGTTATATAACAGTGTTTGTTATATATTGTTATATATATATGTTCGCTATATGCTGATGTTTGTTATATAAGTGTTTGCTATATAGGTGTTTGTTATATCTCTGTTGTATCTGCGTGAAACCTCGGTCTCATTTGTGGGGATGAATGGAAATGAGGGGGGAGGATGTCAGTCGACAATCTGGATTTCCTTGACCTGGAGCTGGATGGCGTTCTGGGCGGCCTGGTGTTTGTTGTCCTCGATGGTGTAGCAGATGTTGAACCGCTTGCCGGCATGGATGTCGTTGAAGAGGTGGGCCTTGTTGAAGGCGATGCCGTTGAAGACCTTGCCGGAGGTGTCATCCACTAGTTCGAGCTTGATATGTTCGAGCTGTCGGCCGACAAGCTTGGAGGTGCCGAAGTCCATCACGTTGCGGGAGCAGAACACCGGTTTGTGGTTGCCCGGACCGAATGGGTTGAAACGGCGCAGGGTGGTGATGAATTCCGGAGTGATTTCCGAGAATGTCAGCAGGGCGTCGATTTCGTAGGTGGGCTTGAGCTGGGAGGGGAGGATGTTTGCCGCCACATACTCCTCGAAACGGCGGGTGAATTCGGGGATGTTCTCCTCCTTGAGGGAGAGACCGACGGCGTAGGTATGGCCGCCGAAGTTCTCCAGCAGGTCGCGGGTGGAGTCCACGGCTGAATAGATGTCGAAGCCCTGTACGGAGCGCGACGAACCGGTGGCAAGCCCGTTGGAGAGGGTAAGCACAACAGACGGCTTGTAGTAAAGCTCCGTAAGGCGTGAGGCTACGATGCCAATGATTCCCTTGTGCCAGTCCTTGTTGAAAATCACTATCGACTTCTTGTTGCTGCCCGCCTCGATACGCTGGGAGAGGATGGCGTTGGCCTCCTCGGTGATGCGCTTGTCGAGTTCCTTGCGGTCTTTGTTGTACTGGTCGATGTTGCGTGCGCGGTGGGAAGCGTCGGTGATGTCGCGGCTCACAAGCAGGTCGACCGCCTCGCGTCCGCTCTGCATGCGTCCGGAAGCGTTGATGCGCGGGCCGATTTTGAATATCACATCCGAGATGGTGATTTCCTTTCCGGCGAGGCCGCAGATACGGATGATGGCCCTGATTCCCATGTTGGGGTTGGTGTTGAGACGGCGCAATCCCCAGTAGGTCATCACACGGTTCTCGTCGACCATCGGCACGATGTCGGCGGCGATGGAGACAGCCACCAGGTCGAGCATCCCTTCGAGGTCGGTCTGCGGGATGCCGTTGCTGATCGAGAATGCCTGCATCAGCTTGTAGCCGACCCCGCAGCCCGAGAGGTGGGGGCAAGGATATGATGAACCGGGCATTTTGGGGTTGAGGATTGCCACGGCGGCGGGCAGCTCGTCGTCGGGGACATGGTGGTCACAGATGATGAAGTCTATGCCATGTTCCTTGGCGTGGGCAATTTCCTCGTTGGCCTTTATGCCGCAGTCGAGGATGATGACGAGCTTCACCCCTGTGGCGGCGAACTCGTCGATTGTCTCGGAAGATATCCCGTAGCCCTCCTCGTAGCGGGTCGGGATGAAGTAATCTATGTTGGAGTAGAAGTTCTGGAGATACTTGTAGACCAGGGCGACGGCGGTAGTGCCGTCGACATCATAGTCGCCGTAGACCATTATCTTCTCCTTTGACCCCATGGCTCGGTTGAGCCTTTCGACAGCCTTGTCCATGTCGGGCATCAGGAACGGGTCGTGGAGATTCTTCAGCTGGGGATGGAAAAAGCGGTCAGCTTCTTCCACTGAAGTAATCCCTCGCTCGACCAGCAACTGGCTCACAGGGGGGACCGAGGCGTAGCGTTTTGCAAGCTCCGTCTCGATGCGCTGTTCTTCTTGTGTCAGGGGTAAATAATTCCATTTACCTGTCATTTATGTTATTTTTTTATTAGCGTAGCTAAAAGGAAAGGGCTATCGGCCTGCTGCGGGCCGGAAGCTGTCTTCCCCGGAGGGTGGCGTCATAATGGATGAATGCGGGCAGTCGTTGGAGAGAGTGCCGGATTCGTAAGGGATGTCGCGTGGCGGCTATGGCCACACTTTGACGCCGGTATTTGACAGGAGAGGGATGGCATTAGACGGCGGCCTTCGCGCCGCAATACTCTACACTGCAAATTTACGCAATATTAATGAAAAATCCGCGCCCTGCCAAACGGCTTGAGGGCGCGGAATGAGCGATAATGACAATATTATATTTTATTAACTTTATTTAAGTCCGAACTGGCGGTGCAGGTCGTTGAATCTGGCGAATGACTCCGGGCCGAACCGGGCTATTGAGACCATCACCCGGGGCAACGGTTTCTCGGCCATGTCGCCCGACTTGGAGAAGAATTTGTCGGCGTAGCAGATGAGTCGTTCGAGGTCGGTCTCGGGCATGAAACAACGGTCGGTCGGGAGGGGAAGCGCGTCGGCGATGATTTCCTCCCGCGATAGCCCCGACCCGGTATGGCGCTCGGCCACGCGGGCATATTCCTCGGGGGCATCCTCACGGCGCAGCAGGTCGGCTCCGAGGAGGCCGTGGCGTAGGTAATGCTCCTCGCCGTGGCATTCGATGGAGGGGGCGTCGCAAAGGAAGATGCCGATGTCGTGGAGCATCGCGGCGGCTTCAATCTGCCCGGGGGGCATGGGCAATTGTTTCTCCCGGGCTATGGCGAGGGCCTTGTCGGCTACTTGCCGGCAATGGCGCAAATATATATCCCGAAGGGGGGCGCCTTCGGGATAATATTTGTCGATGATTCTCTGATAGTCGAACATCGTAGGGTTATCCTGTATGAGGGGGGGAATCAGAGGTCGAGGACCATGTTCCATCCGTGCTTGTCCTCGATTTCTCCCAGGCGAATCGCGCTGAGGGTCTCGTAGAAGCGGGTGGTGACAGGGCCGGGCTTGCCATCCTTGGAGATGACATACTTCACGTTGTTGTCGAGGTCATGGATTTCACCGACGGGGGAGGTGACGGCGGCTGTGCCGCATGCGGCTGCCTCCTCGAAATCGGGAATCTCATCAACGGTGATGTGGCGTCGCTCTACCTCCATGCCGAAGTCTCTGGCGAGTTGCATCAGCGACTCGTTGGTGATGGAGGGGAGGATGGAGTCTGACGCGGGGGTGATATATTTGCCGTCCTTGATGGCGTAGAAGTTGGCGGGGCCACACTCGTCGAGATATTTCTTCTCCTTGGGGTCGAGATAGAGGACGGCGGAATAGCCGAGCGCGTGGGCGCGTTCGCCCGCTCCGAGGCTGGCGGCGTAGTTTCCGCCGACTTTCCAGCGGCCGGTGCCACGGGGAGCCACGCGGTCATATTCGCGCATGATGCAGATGTTGGTGGGCTTGAATCCCTCCTTGAAATAGGGTCCCACGGGGGTGACGAGCATTATGAAGCAATACTCGCTGGCGGGTTTCACGCCGACCTGGGCCGACATGCCGATTTCAAGGGGACGGATGTAGAGGGATGCGCCGCTGCCGTATGGGGGGATGAACCGTTCGTTCAGCGCGATTACCTTGCGGGTCATCTCAAGGAACAGCTCGTCGGGGATTTCGGCCATCTTGATGCCTCGCGCCGATTCCTGGATGCGGTGGGCGTTCTCCAGGGGGCGGAAAACCCTGACCTTGCCGTCTTTTCCACGGAAGGCCTTGAGGCCTTCGAAGATTTCCTGTCCGTAATGGAGGGCTGTGGCGGCGATATGCATCTCGATGGTCTCGGAAGAGGAGACTTCGATTTCACCCCATTTCCCGTCGCGGTAGTAACAGCGGACGTTGTAGTCGGTCGGAACGTAGCCGAATCCAAGTGACTTCCAGTCAATGTCGGATTGCTTCATTGTCAGTCGGGTTTGATGTATGATAGACTTTTGTTTTCGCAAATATACTGATTTATTTCTAATCAGGGCGTGTTTTCGCGAGAATTTTCTTAAAAACTTCGAAAACCGCTATCTCTGCGGGTTTTATGATGGCATAAAAATCCAATCTATAAGCCAGCGAGGAGAATGGAAACAGGTCAGGCCACCGCCGCTCTCCCGGCGGAGCGAGGGGAGGGGGTGGTGGCCTGCTACAGTCTGAACAGGATTAGAGACAGTAAATTGATTTCTTCTCTATCTGTGTGGATGAGCCTGCTGGGTCATAGTTTCAGCTCGTGGCAGGGGAGATCCCATGCCTGGGCCACCGCCGGGAAGACGACCTTCCCTTCGACGATGTTGACACCGAGGGCGAGGGCCTTGTCATCCTTGCATGCCTGACGCCAGCCTTTGTCGGCCAGACGGAGGGCATAGGGGAGGGTGGCGTTGGTCAGAGCCAGGGTTGAGGTGCGGGGCACCGCTCCGGGGATGTTGGCCACGGCGTAATGGAGTATGCCGTCGATGGTGTATGTGGGGTTGGAATGGGTCGTCGGGGTCGAGGTCTCGAAGCATCCGCCCTGGTCGATGGCGACATCGACAAGCAGCGTGCCGGGACGCATGAGCGAGAGCATGTCGCGGGTGACGAGCTTGGGGGCTTTCGCGCCGGGAATCAGCACGGAACCGATGACGAGGTCGGTGTCGGGTAGCTCGGCTTCGATGTTGTGGCGCGAGGAGAAGAGGGTCTTGACATTTTTAGGCATCACCTCGGCTACATGGCGCAGGGTGGGGAGGGAGATGTCGGCGATGGTCACGTCAGCTCCCATCCCAGAGGCCATCAGGGCGGCGTTGCGGCCTACGACTCCGGCTCCGAGAATCAGAACCTTGGCAGGCTTCACGCCCGGAACTCCCCCGAGCAATACCCCCATTCCTCCCTGGGGCTTCTCAAGGAACCGTGCACCTTCCTGGATTGACATGCGGCCTGCCACCTCGCTCATTGGAATCAGCAGCGGGAGCTGGCGGTCGGGGAGTTCGACGGTCTCGTAAGCGATGCAGACAGCGCCGGAGCGTATCATGGCCTCGGTCAGCTCACGGTCTGAGGCGAAATGGAAATATGTGAAGACCACCTGGTCGCGGCGGATGAGGGGATATTCCGGTTTGATGGGTTCTTTCACCTTGATGATCATCTCGGCGATGGCGTAGACATCCTCTATCTTGGGGAGGATTTCGGCTCCGGCCTTTACATACAGTTCGTCAGGAAATCCAGAACCTTCTCCGGCGGTGTGCTGGACGTAGACCTTGTGGCCGTGACCGACGAGTTCGCGTGCGCCTGAAGGGGTGACTGCCACACGGTTCTCGTTGTTCTTAATCTCTTTGGGTACTCCGATGATCATGGTGGTTGAGATTTTTCGGTGAATAATCGGTTGAAGTTTTGTTTGTCGCAAATATACCGAAATTCCATTGAAATAACCGCTAAAACCGACTTAAAAATTTTTATGTTTTAAGACATAATTTTTAACCACCCGATTTGTGGGGCCTCTTTTGCCATCTGACGATAAATCCTTAACTTTGCGGCTCGTCTCTCTAAGTGTTATCGCTTATGCTCCAGAAATACCTTTCGCGGGTGTGTCCCGGCATATTTTCATCCATCGTTGTGATTGCCATCCTGTGGCTGACGCTCGCGCCCCATCCGCTTCCTGAGTCGGATGTGCCACTGTTTGAGCATGCCGACAAGGTTGTCCACGCCTTGATGTTCGGCGGTCTGGTGTTCGCGCTCATAATCGACCGCGAACTGCTGAGACAACGCCGTTATGAGCAGACGGGCGCGCTCCCCCGTGGGAGCAACCTCCCGGCGCTGATTCTGATTGCCGTCGGGGTGAGCCTTTTCGGTGGAGGGATAGAACTGTTGCAGGCGTGGATGGGACTTGGACGCGGATGCGACCTGCTCGATTTCCTTGCCGACACCGTGGGCGCGTTCCTCTCGGCGGCTGTTTCCCCCTCCCTTGCCTCGCTGTTGCTTCATCGTCGTTGAGAATACAGGCCGGTGTGGCTAATTCGTCACCGCCATAACCATTCCGATGCCACGTCTTTTGTATTCAATTATTCCGGTTTCAGTTATTCTAGTTTAGTTATTTCGTATTCAGTTATTGCGGTTTCCGGACGATTCCAAAGGAATCGTTGGGGATGTGGTTAAGGGAGTATAATAAAATCGGGGTATCAAATTTGATACTCCGATTTTATGGTGATGTGATGACGGTATTTTATAACAATGATGACTGTGCCTTACAATAATGATGATGCTGTCGCGTCAGGCGGTCGGAATGAATCAGTTGGCAGGTGTCGCCGGTTTGGCGGCAGCGGCGGAGGGGTCGAGGGCGGTGCGCACAGAGTTCACTAGATCCTCTCCCTGGAGGTCACGCGAGATGATAGTGCCGTCGGGGCCGAAGAGGATGATGCAGGGGATGCCCGAGATGCCATACAGGTCGGTGGGGACTGACTGCGCGTTGATTATCTGGGGCCAGGGAAGGTCGTGACGTTTGATGGCGGCTTCGGTGTTGGCGGGTTCATCCCACACTGCCACTCCGAGGATGTCGAGGGGCTTGCCCTGGAACTCCTCGCGGATTTTCTTCAGCACCTTGGTCTCGCGGATGCAGGGGCCGCACCAGCTTGCCCAGAAATCAACCAGTGTGTAGCGGCCTTTGCCGACATAGTCGGAAAGGCTCTGAGTGATGGTGTCGTTGGTGATGGTGAAATCCACAAACTTGTTGCCCGGCTGGGTCTTTTCCCTCTGCTGGAGGGCGGAGATGAGCTTGGCGGTGCGCTGGTAGCCCTTCATCGAGGGGTATTGCTCAAGAGCCTTGTTGAGACGCGGCAGGTCATAGTCGTAGGCCTGGTTGATGAAGAACATGTAACCGATGGGGTTTGTGGCGTTGGCGGCTACCACCGAGTCTGTGTAGGCATTGTATTCCTTCTCCAGCTTGGCCATGTTGGCGGCGTAGGAGGAATCCTGGGGGAGTTTGGCTGCTTTTGCCTGGATTGCCTCTATCCCTTTCATCGCTTTTTCGAGCTTTGAGTTGAGGTCGCCGCCGATGACGGCTCCGCCGCGCTGGAGGGTGAGGTCACCCTGCTCAAGGATGAAATTGCCGTAGCGTTGGCCATCTACCACCACGCGGGCGAGCACGGGTTGCTCTATCGAGCCTTTGAAGAGGGCCTGGCCGTTCTCCACCATCGTGGAGTCGATTTTGTCTCCGTTGTCGAAGTTCACGATAAATGCGGTCTGACCATTGGCGGCGGGGGGCATGGCGACACTGACCTTGTAGTCGTCACCGGCGGCTGCCGCCGAGCAGGCTGTCAGTAACACAGCCCCGAACAAGGGAAGATATTTTCGGTTCATCTTGTTGTATTTAGTGAATTTTATTAAATTTGCACGAATTTGACCTCTGGAGCCATCACAAGCTTCTTTTCTGTCGTGGAAACCTGCGGTTTGCCGAGAGGTCTCGAAAATCGAACTCGTTTCTCTCCGACAAAGTAAGGAAAAAATTTGTTATGTTGTCATATACATAACGATAAAACTTGTGAAAAAGATGAAGGACCGCCTCATTGAGACAATATCAAAAAGCATCGCCGCCAACTGGAACCGCGACGCGCTGTCTGACTTCCACGGGAAAACTTTCACCTACGGGGAGCTTGCCGCGCGCATAGCCCGTTTCCACATATTATATAGGGCTGCCGGACTGAAGCCCGGCGACCGTGTCGCCATATGTGCGAGGAATTCCGCCGAGTGGGCGGCGACATTTTTGGGCGCGTTGACCTACGGAGCGGTGGTCGTGCCGCTTCTTCACGAGTTCCAGCCCGGAAACATCGTCCATCTGGTGGCCCATTCCGAGGCCCGGTTGCTCTTCACCGAGCGTTCAATCGCCGACAACCTCGATATGGAACGTATGCCGGATATCGAAGGGGTTCTGCTCCTTGGCGACCTTGAGGTCGTGGCTGACCGCGACGGCAAACTACAGTCGGCGGTCGATGCCCTTGACTCGATGTTCACGAGGATATATCCGGAAGTCTACAAACCGGAGGATATCCGTTATGCCACACCTCTCTCCTCCGACCTCGCCCTGATCAACTACACCTCCGGTTCGACCGGAAATTCCAAGGGGGTGATGATTACCTACGGCAACCTGTGGGGCAACATCGGCTTCGCCCTCGGTCAGATTGACTTCCTGCATCCCGGCGACGGAATGCTGAGCATGCTCCCGCTGGCCCATATGTATGGCCTTGTGTTCGAGTTCCTTTTCCCCCTATGCAAGGGATGCCACATCACCTTCCTTGGCCGTGTGCCTTCCCCGAAAGTGCTGCTTGAGGCTTTCGCGCAGGTCAGGCCGCAGCTGGTGATAACCGTCCCCCTGGTGATAGAGAAGATTGTCCGTGGAAAGGTGTTCCCGATACTGAAAAAGCCGGTGGTGAAATTCCTCACCTCCATTCCCGGCATACGTCAGCTGATTTATGCCCGGATCCGCAAACAGCTCGTCAACGCCCTCGGCGGCAACCTGCGTCAGCTTATCCTCGGAGGTGCCCCCCTGACCGCCGATGTCGAGGAATTCCTTCGTAAAATCAAGTTCCCCTTCACCATCGGCTACGGCATGACCGAGTGTGCCCCCCTTGTCACATATGAATGGTGGTCGACCCAGCGTCCCCACTCCTGCGGACGTGTGGTTGACGGCATGCAGGTCAGGATAGACTCCCCCGATCCGGCCAAAGTGCCCGGGGTGCTCTATCTTAAAGGCCCGAATGTGATGAAAGGGTATTTCAAGAATGATGAGGCCACCCGCGAGGCGTTGTCGGATGACGGCTGGCTCAACACCGGCGACATCTGCACTATGGACCGCGACGGCTACCTTTATATCCGTGGCCGTGAGAAGAATATGATACTTGGCCCGTCAGGCCAGAACATTTACCCCGAGGAGGTTGAGATTGCCCTTAACGACCTCCCGCTGGTAGGGGAGAGCATCGTTGTCGACCGTGGCGGCAAACTTGTGGCGTTGGTCCATCCCGACTATGAAGCCGCCCGGAAGGAAGGGCTGACAGAGGCGCAGGCCGATGAGAAGGTGAACGCGTTGCTCCCCCAGCTCAACAAGTCGCTCCCCTCCTATGCCCGCGTCTCGGAAATCGAAATCCACCACGACGAGTTCGAGAAGACTCCCAAACACTCCATCCGCCGCTTCATCTACAAGTGACCAGTTTCCCAAAAATCACCCCCTCTCGGCTTATCCGGATGGCATCTGTGTAATCCGTGTAATCTGTGAGAGCCTTTTATCTGGGAGAATCTGCTTATCTGCGTAATCTGCGTGAGACCCTGTTTGTGGAGGCGTGACCTCGGGTGAGGGGGTGATAAATTCGATGGAGTGGTTAATTCTGTCGAAATATCGGGCGGGTTTATGATTTTTAAGAAAAAATCGCTAATTTTGCAGCCGAATTACGGAGGTGCCCCGAAAGGGGCTTCCGTCAAGAGATAAACCGGAATGACACAAAGAAAAGTCAGGGTGCGTTTCGCCCCGTCCCCCACGGGACCGCTCCATATCGGAGGCGTGCGTACAGCCTTATATAACTACCTTTTCGCCCGCCAGAACGGCGGCGACATGATTCTCCGAATCGAAGACACCGACTCCCAGCGTTTTGTCCCGGGAGCCGAAGATTATATCAACGAGTCGCTCAAATGGCTCGGAATCGGTATTGACGAAGGTGTCCGCGAAGGTGGGGCTTACGGTCCATACAAGCAGAGCGAGCGCCGCGACATATACCGCAAGCATGTCAAGGATCTCCTCGATGCCGGAAAAGCATACATCGCTTTCGACACCCCCCAGGAGCTTGAAAAGGCACGCGCCGAGAAGCCCAACTTCCAGTATGATGCCTCGACCCGTATGTCGATGCGCAACTCCCTGGCTATGCCGAAGGAGGAGGTTGACCGTCTCATAGCCGAAGGCACACCCTACGTTGTCCGTTTCCTCATCGAGCCGGGACGCGACGTGAAGGTCAACGACCTCATCCGCGGGGAGGTGACCATCAACTCCAACATCCTTGACGACAAGGTGCTTTACAAGAGCGCCGATGACCTCCCCACCTACCATCTGGCCAACATCGTCGATGACCACCTGATGGAGGTCAGCCATGTCATCCGTGGTGAGGAATGGCTCCCCTCCGCTCCCCTCCATGTTCTCCTTTACGAGGCATTCGGATGGAGCGACACGATGCCCCAGTTTGTCCATCTTCCCCTTCTGCTCAAACCCGACGGAAAGGGTAAGCTCTCGAAGCGCGACGGCGACCGTCTCGGTTTCCCTGTCTTTCCCCTCGAATGGCATGACCCCAAGAGCGGCGAGACCTCATCCGGTTTCCGTGAAAAAGGTTATCTCCCCGAGGCACTGGTCAACTTCCTCGCCCTGCTGGGATGGAACCCCGGCGACGACACTGAAGTCATGTCGATGCAGGAGCTGATTGACAAGTTCTCGTTCTCCCATTGCTCGAAGTCAGGCGCACGTTTCGCCTTCGAGAAGGGAAAATGGTTCAACCATGAATATCTGATGAACACCCCCGGCGAGCAGCTTGCCGTGATGTTCCGCCCCATAATGGAGGAGAACGGTGTGAATCCCGATGATTTCACAGCCGGATACACCGCCAAGGCTCTCGACATGGTCAAAGGGCGCGCCGACCTGCTGCCCGACCTCTGGGAGCAGGGTGGTTTCTTCTTCAAGGCCCCTGAGACCTACGCCGAAAAGGATATCCGCAAACGCTGGAAAGAGGGCACTCCCGAGATAATGGAGCAGCTCATCGGTGTGCTTGAAGGGCTTGAGGACTTCTCCTCCGCAGCCGCCGAACCTGTCGTGCTCAGCTGGATTACCGACAACGGCTACCATATGGGCAACGTGATGAACGCCTTCCGTCTGGCGGTGGTAGGGCAGTGTAAAGGCCCCCATATGTTTGACATCACCGAGCTTCTCGGACGCGACGAGACCATCAGCCGCATCCGCAAGGCCATAGCCTCGATTGAGGTGCCGCAGGCGTGATGCCCGGCTCCGACCCGACCTGTTACAAAGCCAACGAACTCAATCAGACCGAAGAGTGAACCTTCTCTACAACACTGCCATCTCGCTGTATGGAGCCGCCGCCCAGGTGGTGTCGCTCCGTAGCCTGAAGGTGAGAAAGATGCTTCGCGGCCAGCACCGCACCGCCGACCTGCTGCGCCGCAAGCTCGGCGACAAGCCCGGGGCCGTATGGTTCCATGCCTCGTCGCTTGGGGAGTTCGAGCAAGGTCGTCCGATGATTGAACGTCTCAAGCGCGAGCATCCCGAAGTGCCGGTGCTGCTCAGCTTCTTTTCCCCCTCGGGCTATGAGGTGAGGAAAAACTATCACTTCGCCGACGCGGTTGTCTACCTGCCGTTTGACACCCCCCACCGCGTAAGGAAATTCCTCGACATCGCCCGTCCCTCGATGGCGATATTCATCAAGTATGAATTCTGGGGCAACTATCTCGAGGAACTTCACCGGCGGGGAATCCCCACTTACCTGATTTCATCAATCTTCCGTCCCGGACAGCGGTTTTTCCGCACGGGGGGAGGCATGTTCCGCAACATGCTCCATTGCTTCAACCGCCTGTATGTCCAGGATGAGCGGTCGCGGCGCCTGCTGAGGGTGATAGGCGTGGAGAATGTGACCGTGGCCGGAGACACCCGTTTCGACCGCGTGACCGATGTCATGCGCTCCTCGGTCGACATCCCCGGATTCCCCGGTTTCGCCCCCGGCGCGAAAACCCGGTTCATCGCCGGAAGTTCGTGGGAGGCGGACGAGGACATATATGTGCCCTGGCTCAACGCCCATCCCGAAGTGGCTTTCATCATCGCTCCGCACGAATTCAACGAGACCCGTCTGGAGGCTCTCCGCAACCGTTTCACCGGCGGGAAGGTGATGCTCCTGTCGGAGTGGATAGGCTGCATCAAGAAATCCCGCAAGGATGGCGGTCAGTTGCCTGAATGGCTTCCCGAGGTCAGGGGGATAATCGTCGATTCGTTCGGCAAGCTCTCGACCCTCTACCGTTTCGCCGACATCGCCTATATCGGCGGGGGATTCGGCGCGGGCATCCACAACCTCAATGAGGCGGCTGTCTACGGCATGCCCGTCATCTTCGGACCTAACCATTCAAAATTCAAGGAGGCCTCAGACCTCATCGCCTGTGGCGGCGGCTTCTCGGTCGGAAGCCGCGAGGAGTTCGAGGCGACAATCGGCGGGTTGCTGTCGTCATCCGACGCGCTGTCACGTTCGGGCAAAGCCGCCGGCAAATACATCCAGGACAATCTCGGGGCAACCGATCGCATTTACGACGAGATTTTCACCCATCTGGACTGATTGTCCCGACGCTCCGTTGAACTTTCCGAAATCTGGCATTTTGTTGCCACCTTGTGAAAGGTGGATCGCGACCAAAAACACACAAAAACTCATCATTCTGGCCATAGTGTTCTCAAATCCGGAAACTTCGTAACTATTCAGCGGACACGCTGATGTATTCGCCATTTAGAAAAGGGCGAGTAT